>ERZ777004.14-NODE-14-length-10242-cov-7.251890_pt1 | contig 10242 bp, 10 predicted proteins | sample MGYA00374957_ERZ777004 | MGnify/ENA primary metagenome ERZ777004 (study PRJEB29303, sample SAMN08777187) | plant metagenome | isolation source: Switchgrass | host: Panicum virgatum | place: USA: Austin, Texas | collected 2014-11-04 ... | reverse complement strand
TCAGAGGCCCCCGAAGAGGAAGAGGAGCAGCCAGAAGAGGCGGATGAGAGCGGTGAGCCCGCACAGCCTGAGCCGGAAGCCGAGGAAGAGGGGGCTGAACCGCCACAAGACGAGGACCTGAGCTTTGAGCTGGACGGCAAGACCGTAACGCTCAAAAAGTCCCAGCTCCCCGAGGTGTACCGCAATCAGATGTTTGATGCGGACTACCGACGCAAGACTGCCGAAGTCGCGGAAGCCAGGCGGGCGGCACAGGAACAGGCGGAACAGATCCGGGCGGAGCGTAGCCATTACGCCAACCAGCTCGATGTCTCGCTGTCCCTGATGCACAAGCAGCTTATCGGAGACCAAGAGGCACTTGCTGAGTTGGCACGGACTGACCCCGCTGAATGGGTCGCCCGCAATGCCGAGTTCCAGCAGCGAATCAGCGTTTACCAGCAAGCCGTCCAGCAGCGCGAGCAGCTTGGTCATGCCCAGCAGGCAGACGAGCAGCGCGAGCAGCAGGAATGGCGCAGTGGTGAACGTCAGTTGCTGCAGGAAAAGCTGCCCGAGTGGAAAGACCCGGCCGTCGCCAGTGCCGAACAGAAGTTGATCGCGCAGACCCTGCTGAATGCCGGGTACAGCGAGTCCGATCTGTCTGAACTGTTCGATCACCGCGCACTGCTGATCGGCCGCAAGGCCGCGCTCTGGGATCAGCACCAGTCCCAACTCCAGGCCGCCAAGGCCAAGCAAGCGAAGCCCGAGCCGCGCAAGACGCTGACTCCGGGCGCGCCTAAACCTCAAACCGATACGCAGCGCTCCACCTATCAGGAGGCACTTGCCAAGGCCAAGCGGTCCGGCAAGCCCGATGACGTGGTTCGCGCTCTCATGCTCAAAGGAGCCTGATTCATGGCAGTTGTTACCAATACCTTCACCACCTACGCCGCTATCGGCATGCGTGAAGACCTGTCCGATGTCATCGACATCATCTCGCCGACCGACACCCCGTTCTACTCGGCCCTGAAGAAGTCCAAGGCCTCGGCCCGCTACTTTGAATGGCAGACCGACGCGCTGGCGGCTGCGGCCAACAACGCGCAGATCGAAGGCGATGACGTGGCTTCGTTCACCGCCGTCACCCCGACCACCCGCTGGGGCAACTACGCCCAGATCAGCACCAAGAACTTCGTCATCTCCGACACCGAGGAGATTGTCGACAAGGCTGGTCGCAAGTCGGAAATCGCGTGGCAGACCAAGAAGAAGCTGAGCGAGCTGAAGCGTGACGCTGAAACCGCTCTGATCCAGAACGGCACCTTCAACGCTGGCGCCGTGGGCACTGCCCGTCAGACCCGTGGTCTGGCTGGCTGGATCACCCAGGGCTCGGTGGGTGCCGGTGCCGGTGTGTTCCCGGTCCCGTCCACCAACACGGCTGCTGTGGCCGGTACGGCTCGCGCCTTCTCCGAGGCGCTGGTGAAGTCGGCGATGCAGACCGCCTACACCGCTGGCGGCGCACCGACCATGCTGCTGGTTCGTCCGGCTGACAAGGTGATCGCCTCGTCCTTCGCTGGCAACGCCACCCGTTACGAGGACGCCGACAGCGGCAAGCTGCACGCCGCGTTCGACGTGTACGTGACCGACTTCGGCGCGCTGAAGATCGTGCCGGATCGCTTCCAGGATGCCGCTGCGTACTTGGTCGATCTGGAGCATGTCTCCTTCAAGACCCTGCGCAACGTGGAGCGCAAGCCGCTGGCGAAGACCGGTGATGCAGAGAAGATGCTGATCACCTGGGAGTACGGCCTGCAGATGGACAACAAGGACGCACACGCTCAGATCCGCGACCTGACCTGATCGTCAGACCAGCAAGCCAATTGGGGCGTCCTTCGGGGCGCCCCTTTTCTTTGAGCCGAGGAAAGCATGGCCGTTATCGCTACTCCATACCCAACAACCATCAGCCCGCAGTGCCCTTCGCTGCTGGACAACGCCTTGGCAATCACGCCAAGCGATACGGACACCTTCGCTCAGGGTGTTTCGGTCTACGTCGGCGTGGCTGGCACTGTCTCCTGCGTCCCGTGGGGCGGCAATCCCGCCGTGACGGTCACGGCTGTCGCGGGGGCAGTCCTTCCGTTCCGCGTCGTCAAGGTTAACGCCACTGGTACTACGGCTACCGGCCTTCTCGCCGTCTATTGACTTCACATTTCTAACTACTCGGTGCATTGATGGCGAACATTCCTGATCCGTCCCCGTCCTTCAGTGGCGTATATCAGCTGGAAGCCGACGACAAGGCGCTCGCGGGGCCGGGCGGAATCATGAACCGCCAAGCGTCCGAGCTGATGGCGCGTGATCTTTGGCTGAAGGGGCAGGTTGAGTCCCAGTCATCTGCGATAGACGTGCTCTCGGCGCAGTCCGCCGCCAATACGGCGGCTATTGCACAGACCAACTCTAATGTGTCTGCCCTGGATACTGCATATCAGGCCGCAGATGCCGGATTGCAGGTTCAGGTAGACAATCTGGTGGCAGGGCAGTCGAGCGACGCAATCTACTCCGCAACCTGGACCGAGCTGTCTGCATCGTCTGGAACCTTCACGGGGCAGGGAGCATTCGTAACCAGCGACAGCGGCACCCATACTGACCCTGTTAGTGGTCAGTCGGTGAGCAATGCGGGGCAGTACAAGTGGACTGGCGCGGCTTGGCAGTGGCTGCGCGCTGACATTCTGGCCCTAAAGGCCGATAAATCTGCCGTCGATGCTGTCGCTGGCAAATTTGGTCCAACCGTCCGCGACGATCCGCTTGAGGTATGGATTGATGGTAGCCAAAACGTCTGTTTTGCCCTCTATGGGTCCGGGACGGTTGGATTTCTTGCGACGCGGGTGGGTAATCACTTAGTTGCAAAGGGTCCAAACGGTGAGGCGGTAGCGACTGGAAAGCTCGACGTTGAGGGCGTGTATACACAGTTCCAGAGTGACGTTTCGGCGCAGTTCCCAGGCGCAATGATGATTGACATTGATGGCTTTGGACGAGTTGGGAAGATCACTTACAGCGATGGCCGCGAGGTGTTCCCGGGGGGGAGTGTACTCAGCCCGGACTCTTTTGCACTGATGCCGAACGGTGTTAGCGGCGCCAACTCCAACGGCGGTTTCACGTGCACGGGGCTTTCCCTGATCACGACTGGTCCTTGGACCAATTGCTGGCTGGTGGCTAACGATGGCCGCACGGTTGAGGGATCCACTACCTACCTGTGTTCCATTGTCATTCTTTCACCCGATTTCAGCCGGGTACTGCGTGAGTTCACCGTGTACGACAAGGTTTCACCTGTCGGATCGCTTCAGGGCGTGGCTTGGGACGAATCGGACAACACGTTCTGGTTCGCGGACCAGGGAAGCAACTTGGTCCGCCACATGGACCTTTCGGGTGCACTGCTACCCGATACCATTAGTACCGGGTTCATTCCAAATGCAGTGGCACGGCTACCTGCCGAGGATGCGTTGATTCTTCCTAGGTACAACACCGGCACGGTGGATGTCTATTCTTGCGCAACCGGTCTGCTCATTAGGACCGTAACTGGCATCAGGACTGATCACGATCAGGCGTATTACGCGCCGGAGACCGATAGCCTTTGGTATACGGCAGGCGCAAACGGCTCGGACGGATCGGTTTACGTAGCCAGCATGACCACCGGCGCTCTGCAGCGCCAGTACACGCTACAGGGTTCGCAAGCCGTCGAAGGCATCCACGTAAAGGGCCAGCAACTGACAGTACTAAATGACGGCGGTTTCCATACCGTTGCGAAGCCGCCGCTGTCGATGGCGTGCCGCTACACCATTAACTACTGACCGGGAGTCCGGACATGAGTACGCTAATTCGACAGTTCCCGAGTGCACAGTTCAGTGGCTCGGTAATCTTGGATCTAGAGCCTCCGATTGCATTTCCTGCGGCGACACTGGGCGCCTATCGTCTGCGCAACTCGGCTGCATATTCTGCGGCCCCCAGAGCTGGCAGCTGGCCTTCCGTGGCGGTAGTTGATACAGGGGCGGATCCAACGTTCACGCCGTATTCGGCCCAAACGAACGCTGGCAAGACCTTGGGTATCACGGGCCAGAACATGCCGTCTGGGAACTTGACTATCCTGACAGTTAGCAGGCAACGGACTATTTCTGGCGGTGGGGCGCTGCAGTGGCTGGGCGGTTCGGCGGTTAGTGGGTCTTCTTCATACGGCGTGGTTCGCAGCAAAGACTCGTTGAATGCCGCCCTGAGCATTAACGGCAGTACCTACGCACAGTTGTCCCCGGCTGGTGGCGACCGATGGGAGGCACTCTTTGCTGTGTTCAACGTGACGGGTACGCAGGGGAGTCTGTATCGCCCCAGGACGGATACCACAGTAACTGCCACGATTCCCACCCCTGGCATCCCATCCAGTGCCATCCGAGTGCTGGGAAATTCCCTTCACACGGCACCTGCTGAGGGGGCTCTGGTTGCATTCATCACTGGTGCGCTTAGTAAGGCCGAAATGGACGCGCTTTACTCCTCTGCCAAAGCGTCTCTTGCAGTGAGCGGAATCGATATCTAATTGAGTGGCGACAACTCACGCTGGAGTTGATATGGACCTTGTAACTACCGGCCTCGTCAGTGACGGGGCCGATCTCATTGAGCGCCGCTCGCAGGATGTTGAACCGATCATCGAGTACGCCAAGCGCCTGCGGAATCAGGGAGAAGTCGGCTCATCGGAGATGCGTCACGCAGCGAAGATCCCCAAGGCAGTCATTGAGAACTACATCAACCGCACCGGGATCACGTTTCACGAGTTCATGGTGGACGACAAGCACATCCGGGCGATGCTCAACGACCCCGACTTGTCAGGCTTCCGAATCTGGAAAGGCAGGGTCTGATGGCGATTGTTGACTATTCGACCCTGCAATCGTCCATCGCCAACTGGCTTGCCCGAGCCGATCTAGCAAACGTCATCCCTGACTTCATCCAGCTGGCCGAGTCCCGCATCAACCGTGACCTTCGGGTCAGGAAGATGCAGAAGACCATCTATGGTCTCAGCTCATCCGGGAAAATCACACTCCCGGATGACTACTTGGGGATGCTCTCGTTCAAGGCCAGTGCGGCGAGCGAGATCCCAATGCAGGATCTGCTGCTGGATGGTGACTTCATCCTTGATGGCTCTGAGCTTCTGGATGGGGAGAACGTGGCCGAGCTGCTGAGCGGCCTGTTTGAGATGTTCCCTCAAAGCCCGGTTTCAAACCTCGTATTCCCTTGGCGATCTGGATTGCCGATTGGGTACAACGTGGTTGGCGATCAGATCATCCTGGATGGTGGCGTTCCCACTTCATTCTTTGCCATGACCTACTGGGCAAAGGTTCCGTCCCTTAGCGCGAGCAATCAGCAGACATGGCTGCTCAAGGACGAGCCGGGCATCTACCTGTACGCCGCGCTGGTTGAAGCATCTCCCTATACGCGTGATGACGAGCGCACGGTGCTGTGGGCCACCCAGTACAAGGCAATCGTTGATCGACTGCAGTCCGGTGATGACTACGACCGCTACGGCAACAACCCCGCTATGAAGCTGACAGGAGCAACTCCGTAATGCGCGCACAGCTGATCGGGTTTGCCCCGGACCTTGACCCGGAAACCCCAGGCATCCTGACCGACTGTAATGCGATTGTTCCGACCACGACGGGTCTAGCTGCGGCGAATTCGTTGGTTAACACGAACTACCCCGCACTTGCCGATCCAGCCACCAGTGCATTCATTGCTCAGCTTCTGGACGGAACCAAGCGCGTCTTGGTGGCTGACGGACCGCGCATTGATGAGGCGTCTGGCGGATCGTGGGTTGATCGTTCACGAGCCGGTGGCTATAGCGGAGGCGGGCGCATGCGTTGGGCCGTGTTCGGCAACAATGTCCTGGCGGCCAACCGTACCGAGGTGATCGGTCAGGCTGTCCCAGGGGCTGGCTTCACCGACATTACGGGTTCGCCCGCCGCCTCGATCATCGTCACGGCCGCTGGCTTCGTGATGGCCCTGAACGTCAATCAGGCTCAGTACGGCGATGCTCCGGATGGCTGGCACTGCTCGGGTATCCGGAATCAGGCAACGTGGGCGGCATCAGCTGCCAGCCAGTGCGCTTATGGTCGTTTGCTGGATTCTCCAGGGGCCATCAAGGCTGGCGCGGCTCTGGGTAGCGACGTGGTGGCCTACAAGGACACGTCGATGTACCTTGGCCGGTACGTTGGCCCCCCTCTGGTGTGGCAGTGGGATCGTGTTCCTGGCGATATCGGTTGCTCAGGCAACGAGTCGGTTGTGGTTGTTGGTACGCAGCATTTCTTCATCGGGCCGTCCGACTTCTACGTGTACGACGGCACCGTGCCGCGTCCCATTGGCGGCGCCACGTTCAACAGTACGGCCACGCCGGTTCGGGAATGGTTCTTCGCCAACCTCAACCAGCAGTATAAGGATCGGATCTTCGGCGTTGCCGATATCCCCAGAGACCTTGTGTACTGGTACTACCCCAGCACGGCCAGCAGCGGCGAACTGGATAGCTGCCTGATCTACAACTTCCGCACGAACCAGTGGGGTAAGCAGGCCATCAGTGTGCAGGCCGCGCTGCTGTACTCAAGCGGTCAGATCACCTATGACGGGCTGGGCACGCTCTACGCGACCTACGATGACCTGCCGAACATCGCATACGACTCCAGCTTCTGGCTGGCCGACACGATGGCCCCGGCAGTGATTCAGGGGAATGTCCTGAAGACGATCACCGGTGAGCCCGGCCCGTCCTGGCTTACCACTGGTGATGTGGGCGACATGGATAACTACGTGTTCGCCGACCGCCTGAAACCCCGTTTCCGTATCAAGCCCGCATCGGCACAGATGATCAACTTCTACCGTGAGGACTTGGGCGATCCACGTATTCAGGACGCTACGGCTCAGATGCAACGTGCGAGGTTCGATTTTAGGCGCGCATCCCACTGGCACAGCTTCCGGCTGGATTTCCCGGGGCGAATGGCGATCAACGGGTTCTCTCTGGCGATCAACGGAGGATCGGAAGAGTGAGGATCCAGTCGAATCCATACCTACCTTCAGAGGGTGCACCAACTCCGCTTGTGCGGCAGCTGGATAGCCTCCTGCGGTCAATCGCAACACAGCTAAACCAGCTTAGTGAGGGGCAGGCCGTCGCAGTGACGAATGCTGCGACGGCCGCCCCGACTGGCAGTGCTGCCAACTACAACCTTGGCGATTTCATCCTGAACAGCACCCCGTCCGAACTAGGGGCGGCGGGTAGCAAATACATCATCCATGGCTGGCGCTGCTTAGCTGCAGGCGCCCCTGGCACATGGGTGGAATGCCGATTCCTCACGGGGGGCTGATGGAACTTGTAATTGTGAAACCGGCTGAGCTTCGCGCTCACTGGCCGGTGGTTTCTGCTGCCTTGGATTCGGTTATCGAGGCCACGTCGCCGGACTGGATCAAGGAGGACGTATATCACCAGTTGGCGAAAGCCTCAGCAATTTGCCACTTGGTTTACGAGCTGGGCCAGTACCGATCCCTCTTCATTTTGACGCAGCCCACCGAGGAATTCAGCGGCGAGCGCTGCCTGCACATCTGGATCGCCGAGAACGCCATTTCTGGCACCGATGAGTCATTCGAATTTGGCCTTTCCGCCATCAAGCAGATCGCCCAGCAGCTGCGGGCGCCAAAGCTAACTCTTGAATCCCCCCGCAAAGGTTGGGCCAAGCGATTCAAGCTCGTTTCTGCCACCTATGAGGTGCCGCTGGCATGAGTTCCGGTAAGAAGAAGACCACTAACACCACTGTCAGCACGAATGACCCGCCCGCGTGGTCTACTGGTTACTTTCAGCAGGCCCTGAACCGAGCTAGCCAGCTTTCTCAGCAGCCCTACGTCGGGTATGGCGGCCCGACTGTTGCGGGGTTCACCCCGGACCAGGAGAACGCGTTCACGATGAATCGCGCCCTGGCTGATCAGAACGGACAGTGGCAGGCCAATGCGGGGGACTACGTTAACCGGGCCATCGGTGGCGAGTTCGCAAATCCCTACCGAGATCAGAAGAACCAGTACGCGGGCGAGAACCCGTATCTGGGCAACATGATCGATGCGGCCAACCGCGATATCACCCAGCGTTACACAGAGTCGACTCTGCCAACCCAGCTTGCTCAGTTCAACGCGGGCGGTGCCTACGGCGGCTCAGCCATGCAGCAGGCGCTGTCACAGGGGCAGCAGAACCTTGCACAGCAGCTGAGCGATACGAACTTCCAGTATCGCAATGCCGACTATGATCGTCAGGCCGAGCTTGCCGAGTCCGGCTTGAATCGCAATGCGGCGCTCTACAACCAAGACCAGCAGTTCCGCCAGAGTGCGCTTGGCTTCCTGCCGCAGTTGCAGCAGATGGGCTACAACGACACCAACCAGATCCTCAAGCAGGGCACGCTGCAGCAGCTGCTGAATCAGCAGGCGATCAACGATGACCGCCAGCAGTTCAACGAGTGGCGAGATTGGGATGCTAACCGACTCGGCCTGCTGACCAATGCCCTCGGCGCGATCCGTGGCGGTAGCAGCAGCAATACGACCACTGGCGACAATCCGAACTACACCAGCGCCGGTCAGAACGCAGCAGGTTACGCGGCGATCCTAGCCTCACTGTGGGGGAATAGCTGATGGCGCTAAATTACGGCGGTCTGCTGGGTCGGTTTATCCCGCAGGCTAACGGCCTAAGCGAAGATGACCGCAACGCCATTGGTCGACAGAGCCTGTTGTCGCTTGGACTAGGGCTGCTCCGCCCGTCTGGCGGTAGCTTCGGCGGCGCTCTCGCCAATGGGATTCAGTCCGGTCTGTTGTCCGCAAATCAGGGTGTACAGGACGCCGAGAACGCGCGATACAAGAACGAGATCCTTGGCCGCACCCGGCAGGGCATGGAGCGCAATGCAGCCATTGAGGCAGCACAGCAGGGCGCGCTGAATCCGGATGGCACCATCAATCAGGAGGCGTGGGGCAAGTGGGCGGCCATTGATCCGGTTGGCGCCTCCACGTTCCGTCGCGAAAATACCCCCAAGCCCCAGAACGATTGGACCTTGGCTCAGGTTGGAGACGGCACCCCCGGCGGCCTGCTTGACGTATGGGTTAACAAGGACACCCGCGAGATCCGGGATCTGCAGGGCAATCCGATCAGCGGCGGCCTGTTGGCTCCCGGCGCCGCAAGCTCGCCCTCGGCGCCGACGCTTGGCTCGGACATTCTCCCTAGCCTTGAACAAGCCGTAATGCAGGTTGAGTCGGGCGGCAATCCGGCTGCCGTGTCGAGAAAGGGCGCGGTAGGCACCATGCAGACGATGCCTGGCACACTTCGTGATCCGGGGTATGGCGTCGTTCCTGCCCGCGATCAGTCTGCTGCAGAGCAGGAGCGTGTGGGCAAGGACTATCTTGGCGCCATGCTTCGCCAGTACGCAGATCCGCGTGCCGCGCTTGCTGCGTACAACTGGGGTCCGGGCAACGTCGATAATGCCCTGCGCGCGGCGGGTGGCGACGTGGACGCCATGCTTGCATCTGCTCCGGCAGAAACGCGTGCCTACGTCCCGAAGGTGCTTGCGCGGGTCGGGGGCGGAACCAGTGGTCGTCGTTCCCCGCAAATCGGTAGTCGCCCTGCCAGGACTCAGGCTCAGGGTGAGCGCTATCGCACTCTGAATGCACAGGAAGTAGCTGGCCTCGGCTTGCCGCAGGGGACTGTGGCCCAGGTTGGACCGACGGGTCAGATCCAGATCGTTAACAAGCCTCGCGACGTGCCTGCCGGTGGTGCCGGTCAGGTGATTGACAATGGAGATGGGACCACCACCTTTATTCCGGCAGGCAAGACCACTGAAGGGGAGAGGAATTCAGCGGGCTTCTATGAGCGCATGAAAAATGCGACTGCTGAAATGAATGCCCTGACTGAGGCTGGGTACAACCCCGCCAATCTGCGTGATCGTTTCGGTGCCGGGATAGACAACATCCCATTGGTGGGAGGCGCTATTGCTCCGATTGGCCGCGCAGCCACCACGACTCAAGGGCAGCAATTCCAACAGGCTGCAATGAATTGGATCCGTGCCAATCTTCGCAGTGAGTCCGGTGCCGCTATCGGTGTGAAGGAAGCTGAGGACGAGTACAAAAACTATTTCCCGGTACTTGGGGACTCGCCAGAGGTCATTGAACAGAAGGCGCGAAATCGTGCGGTGGCTGAGCAGGCTATGCGCTCTAAGGCTGGTGGCGCACTACCGGCTCCGC
>ERZ777004.12-NODE-12-length-11041-cov-5.902239_pt1 | contig 11041 bp, 19 predicted proteins | sample MGYA00374957_ERZ777004 | MGnify/ENA primary metagenome ERZ777004 (study PRJEB29303, sample SAMN08777187) | plant metagenome | isolation source: Switchgrass | host: Panicum virgatum | place: USA: Austin, Texas | collected 2014-11-04 ... | reverse complement strand
GAGCTAAGGCTGTCAGCGACCGTCTGCAGGCCAAGCGCGCCACTCAGGGCAGGAAGGTGAAGCGCTGATGGCCAGATTCGTCTCCTCGCTTCACCCGCGTGGCAAGGACGGCAAGTTCGTCAAGAAGGGTGGCGGCAGTTCCAGTCCCGCCCGCAAGAAGTCGAGCGGTCCGAAGACCCGACAGAAGGTAGCTCGTGCAGGCGAGCGGACCGTCAACCGCGCTCGCAAAACCAAGAACAACCTCAAGGGTCCAGTCGGCAAGGTTCTCGCCGCAAAGGCGGTCTATGATGACATCACAGACGTCGCCTCGCATGGAGCTAAGGCGTACGCCTACGGCGCTACGGGCAACTACGTCAAGTCTGCCCTCCACGGTGCAAAGGCAGGCACGGCGGGTGCCCGGCTTGGCTCTAGGGCCGCTGGGGCTATCGTTCGCAATGCCGGGCAGGGTAAAGCCTTCTCCCAGGCCAAGAAGCGCAAGTTCTACGCCGCACAGGCCAAGTTTGACGATCGAGTCCAGACTATCGACAACGCCGCTACGATTGGGCTGGTACTCACTGGCGGTGCTCTCCGCAAGAAGTCACCTGCTGGCACCAATGGCGTCAAGGGTATTGGTTCGGGCAGTAAAGGCCTGAAGCCTGCACGCCGGAATCGCCAGGGCGTGTACCAGATCACCAAGGTGAAGAAGGTCACCGCCGGGGCGCGAGTTCGGCGATGACATGCACTGGGTCACGGCGATGTGCATCGTGGCCGGAATCGTTTGGCCAGTCACGTTTCTGTTCTATTGGGGACTAGGAGGATTCGATGTCGAGGTGGAATTCCGCCCTGCACCCCCGAGGACCAGACGGGCGGTTCCGGAGCAAGACCACATACGGCGTTCGGGTAAGCACGCGGTCCGTGAGCGCGACAGTCGGCCGCCGGATTCCCCTGGTGCCGGGCAAGGTGAACCTGTACGTGGGTGGCCTGGTCCGGCTGGAGAACGCGTCGCGGTCCAAGGGGCCGATCGACCGCGTTCTGGACAGGGCCGGGGACCGCTTGGTGAACGCCGTCCCGGACGGTCGGGGGCGCGACATCGCGCGTAGCCTGGTTGGAACTGGACAGTTCCGCGAAGGCTCAACTCTGATCACCGCCAACACCGGACGGCGGGGTCGGGCTACGGTTAGCGCGCGCCGTTCAACTGGCGGAACCATGCGCGGCGGAAACTCCGTGCAGACCAAGGGCAACGCATCTGTTCGTAGCCCAAACAGGAAGCCTCGCCAGCCGAGGCAACCACGAGCGAGGAAGGTGGCAGCCTGATGGTACTCACCGAAGGTGATGCGGTCCTCAAGAACAAGAAGGGCGTGCATCGCGGCGGGCGGGGTAAGAAGGACCGCCGCAAGAAGGGGCGTGCGGTTCGAGCGATCATTCCGCTGATCCGCGAAGCAGGAATTCGGCAGCCCCATCGTAAGGGCTACCTTGTCTAGTCCGCTCCCTCAGGATCTCGCGCGATTCCTACAGCACCTCTCTCGACAGGGATCGCGCGAGATCTGCGGGTTCATATTCGGGGACCCGTGGGAGATCGTTGACATCGACAATGTGGCTCCTGGTGATGGCGATTTCGAGATGCATCACGGGCAGACACAAGAGCAGTACATGCGGTGGGACGCAGGTCGCATGGTAGGTGTGTACCACAGTCATCCGGGCGGGACTAACTTCCCTTCCGACAATGACATCAGGCACGCTCCATGGGGGTTGCGATACTGGGTAGTGACGGATACCGCAGTAACAGAATGGACCTTCGATGACAAGCCCACTGGCAAGAGATCCGCGCATCTGGTTGACGCGGTACCTCACGTTCCAGCGGGCCAAGGACAGGCAGTTGATTGCGGAGCTGGAACAGGCCGCTAAGGACGCAAAAGCGAGAATCGACGAGATCGCCAAGCGCAAGAACGTGGGGGCAGTCGTAGAGCGAGCGCAGCTCGAAAGTGCTCGCAAGGAGATCTTCGAGGTGATCGCTGAACTCTGGAGAAGGGTCGGTGATCTAACCCGTGCAGCACAGGCAGAAGCGGCTTCGCTTGCTATCGACGTCGGATGGCAGTGGGACCAAGTCCTGCTCACCCGAGCAATCCCGAGCGCCGCAACTCGACGTGCAATGCGTGACTCACTCAACAGTGCCGCTAGCCGAAACGTTGAAGGAGCTATCCAACGGATGGGCGGCAATCGAGTCGCACTATCCCGACGTGTCTACCTTGCAGAACAGCTTGTCAACGGGCAGGTCGATCGGCGGATCAATTCGGCACTGGCTCGCGGGATCAACTGGCGTCAGTTCGCCACAGAGGTCAAGGATCTCATCCGTCCGGATACACCGGGTGGTGTGAGCTACGCCGCCAAGCGGCTGGCCCGAACAGAGATCAACGCGGCATACCACGCCCTGTCGGTACAGCAGAATGTCGATAAGCCGTGGAACCAGTCAATGGACTGGAACACCAGCAAGTCGCACCCGAAGGAAGACATCTGCGATCTCTTGGCTAAGCGCGGACCGTATCCAATGGATGACGTTCCTCGTAAGCCACACCCGCAGTGCCTGTGCTATGTGTCTCCCCGCACAGTAACGCCCGAGGTGTTCCTCCAGGAATACCGACGAGGAGCATACGACGATTACATTCGTCGAACATACGGGTATCCAGGTTCGCAGGCAGCCTAGCGATTACCCGTCGCCACCCCGCAGCCGGTAGCCTTACCGCCTGTCACGTAGTATCATCCTGAGGAGGAGAGATGGGCCCCTGCCGCAGCATGCGTCAGCGTCGCATCAACGCCATCCTCTCGATTCCTGTCATCAAGGGCTCTGAGCCCAATGGCGAGAACGAGAACGACGACGAGAACGAAAACCAGAACCAGAACGACAATGGTTCTGGTGGCGAAGGTGGTTCTGGCGGTAGCCCCGAAGGCGGAGAGCCTCGTGTCTACACGCAGCAGGACGTCGACGCCATCATGAAGCGCCTCTCTGGAGCCGATAAGGCCCGAGTCGACGCTGAGAAGCGAGTCAAGGAATTCGAGGACGCGAGCAAGTCTGAACTCGACAAGGCCAAGTCCGACGCGGAAGAGGCCAAGAAGCGCGCAGACGCTGCTGAGAAGGAGCTCATCGAAGCTCGTGTCAGCAATGCGTTCCTCACCTCAAGCAAGCACTCCTGGCACGACCCGGAAACGGCTCTCGCCCTCCTCGATCGCTCCGAGATTCGGATCGATGACGATGGCAAGATCGTCGGGGTGAAGGAGGCGGCCGATGCACTCGCCAAGGCCAAGCCCTTCCTGCTGAGTGACAAGAGGTCCGACGAGAGGTCGTCGGGCGGGAACAACGGTGGCGGGAAGCCTTCTGGTGGCCAGCCGAGCAACAACGGCAGCGGCACCAACAAGGAGAAGGAGCGCCAGAAGCTCCTCGAGAAGTACCCCGCCCTCGCCATGGGAAGGTAGAGGAAGGAATCCCCATTGTCCAGGTACGACAAGTATGATCCAAAGGTCGGGGGCTTTCGAGCCTTCCTGGCCACGGACTGGATTCAGGATACGGATCTGAACAAGGTCTGGCCGGTCGGCCTGGACGTCAATGGTCTGGTCGTCAAGGGTGCAGGCCAGTCGGGCATCGTGGGTGTTCTGGTGATCACCCGCAAGATGTACGCGGCCGATGAGCCCGTCGACGTCATGACGGCCGGTGAGATCGTCGAGTTCAACCCGGGCGGCACCCCTGCCCCGGCGGGGTCGGCCATCTTCGGCGAAGGTTCGGGTGACTTCGAGGTGGACATCGCCGCGAACGTCGCTGCTGGTGCGGTTCGAATCGGGCACACCGTGGAGGCCTCGGCCACCCGGGGTACTCGGCTCGTGGTTCGCGTGGCTCCGCCCGCACTGACCGGTGGGAGTGGCGCGTGATGAACAGTACGATTGATCTCGATTTCCTGCGGTACACGGACACGTTCCGTACCCGCAAGGTCCTGGGCTACAGCCCGGATGGGTTCCCGCTCTACGCCATCAAGGGTAGCGAGTACGGTACCAACACGCAGGGTGACCTGGTCACCATCACTGCGGATGGTCGCGATCTCAACGCGATGTGGGCTGAGTTCCAGGCCACGCTGGAGATCTTCAACGACCGTCGCCAGACGCTCGTCAACCTGTTCACGTTCCCGGTCACTTCGCTGATCGAGGATGTGCCGCAGGTCGGCGAGGTCGAGTTCGAGATGGCCTCGGAGTTCGGTGAGCCGGTTGGTGTCCGTCAGGGCCTGGCCTACTTCTCGCTGGGCTACGACTTCCACGACTACGACGCTGCGGTCCGCTACACCTGGAAGTTCCTCCGGGACGCGGACGCCCGTCAGGTCGAGGCCATCCACACCTCCATGCTGAACGCGGACAACCGTCTCGTGTTCCGCAAGATCATGGAGGCGCTGTTCGACAACCGGAACCGTCAGGCCGACATCCGGGGTCAGAACGTCCCGGTGTACGCTCTGTACAACGCGGATGGTACGGTTCCGCCGTCGTACAAGAGCAACTCGTTCAGTGGCACTCACAACCACTACATGACGTCGGGTGCGGCTGCAATCGACTCGGGTGACGTCGAGGCTCTGTACGACAACATCGCCGAGCACGGGTACGGCATCGAGAACGGCACGCAGTTCGTGCTGTTCGCGCCGAAGGCGCTCGTCAAGGAGATGCGCAAGTGGCGCGCGGGTCAGGTCTCCGCGAACGCGGTCGTGGCGAACTACGACTTCATTCCGGCGGCCAACCAGCCGACTCTGATCGTTCCGAACGCGGAGGGCCTGCTCGGCTCGCGTCCTCCGAACAGCTGGAACGGTCTGGCTGTGGTCGGCAGCTACGGGGACATCCTCATCATCGAGGAGGACTACATCCCCGCTGGCTACCTGCTGATGCTCGGTACGGGTGGAGCGGGCAACCTGCAGAACCCGGTGGGTCTGCGGGAGCACGCCAACCCCGCCTACCGCGGTCTGCGGCTGCTGCCGGGTAACAACCAGCGGTACCCGCTGGTGGACTCGTACTACTCGCGCGGCTTCGGTACTGGTATCCGGCAGCGTGCGGGTGCGGCGATCATGCAGATCACCGCTTCGGGTTCGTACACCCGGCCGACGCAGTACACTCGGGGTGGTGGTCTCTCGTGAGTCGTCGGGATGAGTCCGAGCTGATCACGAAGGCTGAGCTCACGGACGACGAGCAGGCCTACGTCGATCAGCGTGGCATGCTGGCCCAGGCCCGCGCCACGTACCAGGCGATGTCCGACGAGGACAAGGCCAGCGTTGTCGAGCAGCACGGCGACGATCAGCGGGCGGCCGAGGAGCAGGAAGAGGACGAGGGCGTTCCCGTCGAGGAATGGCTCAAGACCGCGACTGTGGCCGAGATCAAGGAAGAGCTGGACTCCCGAGGAGTCGAGTACAAGGCGGACGCCAAGAAGCCGGAGCTGAGCAAGCTTCTGGTGGACTCGGTTCACGCCGAGAAGTGAGCAATCGGCCCCGGACCGCGTTGACTGAGGTCGCGCGGTCCGGGGTTTCTCTTGTCGCACCGAGACGGCGGGGTAATGGCTGAGTTCGCAGGGGAATGGGGTCCCGAAGGGATTGAGTACCCCAACGGCCAGCGTGCCGTCAACCGTTCGTACACCGTCAAGACCGGTTTGGGTGCACTGATCCCGCTGTTCGGGGACAAGAATCGATCGACCAACAAGCCGAATCCAGGGACAACGGATTCGCTTGGTAACATCTACTTCTTCGCCAATCCTGGAACCTACGTTCTGGAGATTGACGAGTTCTACGATTTCCCGATTACAGTACAGCTGCATCCGGACGAGCCTATTGGTGGAGTTGGACCAGTAGTCAATGTCGGGTTCGAAGTCAACGTGATCAACCAGACGCTCGTGCAGGTTCTGCACGGATTCCTGTGGAAGCCCGCTGGCGTCGAAGCAACAGAATTGGATGGAGTGACGCGCGTCTTGCCCGAGCGCATCGTGCATCCAGCGCCGGGAGTGACAGAAGTCACTTTTGGCTTCCCGTTCTCCGGCAGAGTGCTCGTGAGCTAGGAAGGCGACTATGTCCATCAGGCTTGCAGGAAACCTGGACCTCACCCAGTTCGCGATCATCGGTGCGATGCTGCACCCGGTCTCAGCTGACCCGAGTGGTCTGGGAACCGGCGACAAGGGCCGCATCTGGTTCAACACCACCAGCAACCGGCTCAAGGTCTGGGACGGCACCGGAGCGGTCGACCTTCTGGACCTGAGTGCGGCTACTGGCACGCTGACCGCCTCCAAGATCTCCGATCTGGCGACGGTCGTGCAGGCGTACCGCCTGGATCAGTTCGCAGCGCCGAACACCGACATCAGCATGGCGTCGCACAAGATCACGAACGTCACTGATCCGTCTGGCAACCAGGACGCTGCGACCAAGAACTACGTCGACACCGCCCTGGCAGGGTTGGCCACGGGCCAGACGCTGAAGGGTGCGGTTCGTGGTGCGGCCACTACAAACGTCAACATCGCTTCTGCTCCGGCTACGATCGATGGCATCACGCCAACGAACGGCGATATCTTCCTTTTGACTGGCCAGACCACTGGGACTCAGAACGGTCCTTACGTCTGGACTGCGGCTGGCGCTGCTATGGCGCGCGCTGCCAACTGGACAGTTCGGCCGAGGCGGTCCTGGGTTCGTACTGGATCGTCCGTGAGGGCACCAACGCGGACACGTTTGCCCTCCTGACGAACGACACGGCGATTACCCTTGGTACTTCTACCCCGGCGTTCGTGTTCCGTGGTGCCGCTGGCGCTACGTACACGGCTGGCGGTGGTATTGGGCTCAGCGGCACGGACTTCTCTGTCGCAGCCGGTACCGGGCTGAGCCAGGACGCGGACGGCTTGAGCATCAACACCGCCGTCACCTCCCGCAAGGCAGGTGGCGCTGTTCCGGCTACCACTTCTGGCATCTTCACGGTCAGCGGCCAGAACGTCACCGTGAACCACGGGTTCGGTACTCCTGCTCCGCGCGTCACGGTGATGACTGGCTCCAGCCCGGTGAGTGGTTTCACCGCGAATCAGCCGGTGATCGTGGACTGGGTCCGGGTTGACGACAACAACATCATGTTCACGTTCCCTGGTACGCTTGCGGCGAACCAGTGGATCGTCGGCATCGAGGGCTGATAGGTGAAGTTCGCCCAGAACCCCACTCTGGCGAACAGCTCTCCTAGCGGTGCTCTGGAGGCTGCCAGCAAGGGGTATGCAGACGGTCTGATTGCTGCCCTGACTCCGGCGGGTCTCGGGGCACACAAGGCACTCACGGTCACCTCGACCAAGACCGGAAACTACACTGCAGCCAGCGGAGATGTGGTTCCGTGTAACTCGTCCGGTGGCGGGTTCACGATTACATTGCCAACGGCTGCAGTTGGCTCGGTCATCGTTGTAACCAAGACTGGTACCGACAACAACAAGATCTCCATTGCAAAACAGGGTGGGGACGCTTGGCTGAATGGTACTCCGGTCGACCTGGTAACTCAGGGCGACGTGCGCTGGTTCTATGGATACAACGGTGGTTGGGTGCAGGTCGATCCGCCAGGATCGAAACTCAAGCAGTTCCCGGTTGTCACGCTGACGTATGCAGCTACGGTTGCTCCGGACTGTAATGTTAGCAACTCGTTCCTTGTTGTGGCCACTGGCAACATGCAGCTCCTGGCCCCAACGGGAACACCTGTCGACGGCCAAATTTTGGAGCTTGAGTTCAACGCCTCTGGCGGGGCAAGGACCCTTTCTCTCGCAACTGCAGCCAGCGCTGGACAATTCAAGTTTGGCACTGACATCACCGCTCTTAGCGCAACCGGATCTGGCCTGAATGACATCCTGCAGACTCGCTGGTCTGCCAACAAGTCTCGTTGGCTCGTGACTGGTTATGTCAAGGGATTCTGATGGCACCCAGCGTTCGATCGTTCGAGGTCGGTGGTAGCGAAGGAACCGGTGAGACTCTCAACAAGCCTACGGGAACAGTTAATGGTGACTGGCTCCTTGCCGTAACAGCATCTGACGAAACCACCGACACTTGGGTCACCCTTCCTGCCGGTTTCAATGAGATCGCAGACAGTTCCAGGTATCTATCAAGGAGGCTGCCAGCGAAGGTTCCACTTATGCGTTCACTGTGCCTTCCTTCATGTCTAGCATTACCTGGCTGTTCGCGCTTCAGGGGTGTACAGCTAACACCATTTGGAAGTCGGCAGTTGCACGAGGCACGGTAGCGGCGAGCGTCTCGCCGAACATCACCGCTGCTACGCATGGTGGTACCGATCCGCTTGTGTTCGACCTTGTGGCAGCGATCACCGAGTACACCGCAAGAACCTTCTCTACCCCGAGTGGTATGACTGCCCGAGGTGGAGCCATCAATGGCGCTTGGATGTATGGTGCAGGCTTCTCTCTGGGACTGTCGGGAGCGGTAGACTCGGTGGCACGGACATCTACGATCTCTGCAGCCGAACCTTGGACGGCTTGTGCAGTTGTGGTCGCAGATCCTCCTGCGGCTACGTACAAGAAGGGGTTGCTGATCCCGACATGAGGAGTGATTGTGGCTGACGAAGCAGACGTCAAGGCAGTCATGGAGCTGCTCGGGAACGCCGCAGGCGCTGGTGGGTGGACCGAAGAGCGTGTGGGCGAAGACCTCGACAACGGGATGACCCCCAACCAGATCGCACTGGCCTGGTGGAGCTACCGTGCGGCCAATACGGTCAACCTGGTGAGCGTGAGCGAGTCTGGATCCAGCCGTAGTCTGCAGGACATCTGGAACCACGCCATTGCGATGCGTGACTACTTCCGCAAGTTGGTTGATGGCGAGACCGAAGAAGAGATTCCTCCGGTCGATCCGTATGGCGTGGGTATCCGTACCTTCCCGATCCGTCGGATTGCGAGGTAGCTATGGTTGCCATTCCATTCCCTCCGGGGGTTGTAGACGACTACCCGCCTGTCGGCGACATGGCGACAGAGTTGGAGCATCAGCGTGAACTCACCGAGTGGTTCATCGAGCAGGACCCCGCCGAAGTCGTGCTCACCCCTCGATCAACTGGTCGAACAGCATCCGGAGCTACTGCAACATCTGATTCCCCTCCCCGTCCACTCCAGCGCGTCAAGTTCGTGTATGGTGGCGGGACAGGTGGTGGTCGTGCCGGGCTCGTCGACACCGGTGACGGACGGAATCGACAGTTCACGTATGTAATGATTGGCCGGTACGACGCAGTCTTCGGGATTGGTGACTGGTTCCTCGATGACAAGGGGAACAAGTGGGAAGTAGAAGAGCTGCTCCCGTACAACGACTATGAAGTCCGGGCAACTGTTCGACTGTACGGAAAGGATCCGCAGTATGGCTAGCGGCTTCCGAATCGACACTGGCGAGTTGCGCCGTAATTTGGGTGCATTCGACGCCAAGGTGCACGGTGCAGTGTCTGCGATCGTGGACTACAACGCTACGGTCGGTGAAGCGCAGATGAAGGCGACTGCGCCGTGGACCGATCGTACGACCGCAGCCCGTAACGGTCTGCACACCACTACATTCCACGAGCTCGCGCAGTGGACGGCCGTTTTTGCACACGCCGTGAACTATGGTATCTGGCTCGAGACGCGCCGAGACTTCAACGGCCGGTACGCGATCATCATGGCCACAGTGATTGCCATCGGCGAGCAGATCATGCGGATGCTCAGCAATCTGTTTGGCAAGATCTGATGTGCCGCGTTGCGATGTACGAGCTGCTCAAGAACGACTCTGAGCTACAGGCGTTCGGGATTGATCAGAACCACCTGTGGCCGAACTTCGCCCTGGACGGAGCACCTCGTGACGGGATTCCTTGGATTGTTATGCGATGGGGCTCGCGCCCTTCTCGTTTTGGGCGTCAGCCGGGTGGTCCGCTTGCGCTCACAATCTGGGCTTACCAGATTCGGCAGAAGGGCTCGGACTTCACCGTCCTGGATGCGCTACTGACCCGCTGCACCGAGCTGCTGGGCGGGGTAGAGCACTACGAGGGCACTGATGGAAGCGTCATTACTTCCGTAGACTTCCGAGGATATTCGGAGGACCTGACTGACGACGGGTACGACGCAATAGCCAAGAATGCAGCGTACACAGTTGTTTGCCGGTGATACGACAGCCCGGTAGGCTTACTGCCGCCTGGCACTGAGGAGGAAGAACATGGCTGAGGCCAAGGAGACGGAGGCCGTCAAGGTCACCGAGATGCCCCCACTCGAGGTTCCGAACAAGGACTTCGTGCGGTACGTGGGTGTCTGCTCGACCCGGCTCATTCGGGTCGACGAGTGGCCGACTTCGGTTCCGAGCAACAAGCGGCCGAAGACGGACGTCGTCTGGAACAAGTTCAACGGCTGGTACATCCCGAAGTCCGAGTTCAGTGCCGAGTGCCTGCAGGTCCTGGCGGACGACGGAAGCTTCGTCATCTCGGAGAAGTGAGATGCGCCTGCATTGCGGTAGCAAGGTGCACGGTGATGTGCTAGAAGGAATTCTAGAGATCAGGTGCACTTCAATGTACTGCGGTGCAGGCAAGGGGTACGTGGTCCTACATAGGTTCGATCTGGCCACTGGAGAACTGCTAGAAACGGCGAGGTACAAGGACCCCGCCAGGAGGAGACAGCAATGACGATGCCCGTGGCTCTGCCCTATGGTATCCGCGACTGCAAGCTGACCCGGTACACCGATGGACAGGGTTCAGTGCTCGCGGACTCTTCGGTGGACCTTCCCAACATGACCACCTTCTCCTTCTCGGAGACGGAGGAGTTCTCGGAACTCCGTGGTGATGACCGCGTCATTGCGACGCGGGGTCAGGGTGCCCAGGTCGAATTCGAGCTCGAGGCTGGTGGCATCTCGTTCCCGGCATGGTCGATTCTGACCGGCGGCGAGGTCATCGAGTCTGGGACCACTCCCAACCGCAAGCGTGTGATTCGGAAGCTGGCCACCGCGTCCCGGCCGTACTTCCGGACCGAGGGCCGCGCGGTGTCGGACAGCGGTGGCGACATCCACGCGATGGTGTACCGCTGCAAGATCAATGACAC
>ERZ777004.11-NODE-11-length-11246-cov-6.663748_pt1 | contig 11246 bp, 26 predicted proteins | sample MGYA00374957_ERZ777004 | MGnify/ENA primary metagenome ERZ777004 (study PRJEB29303, sample SAMN08777187) | plant metagenome | isolation source: Switchgrass | host: Panicum virgatum | place: USA: Austin, Texas | collected 2014-11-04 ... | reverse complement strand
CCTTCTGATCCGGGTGGCGCGCTGCCGCGCCCGATCCAGCAGCCGCAGGCGGCGTACCGGGATGTCGTCGGCGCCCGTTTCGGTGCCGATCCGCTTGAACCACGCCCCGGTAGCGGGGAGGGTGCGGGTGTCGGTGTCGCCGGGGATGGAGCCGGGGTGGGTGTCGCGCCAGCCGAGGAACAACAGGCGGGCGATCAGGGCACCTCCGGGGATGCCGATCGCGAGGATCCAGGTCCACAGCCAGCCGGTCATGAAGCACCCCCGTTGATCACGCGGGCAACCGCGAGGGCGTGGAACTCGTTCGACATCTCGGGCTCGGTCCGGTGCTCGGCCTCGAAGTCACCGGACGCGTCCTCCAGCCACTCCGCGAGCGGCTCAGCCAGGGCGGGAGTCATGGCGGAGATCCAGGCCGCGTCAGCACCGGTCAGCGTCGTCCACGAGAGGTCGGTGAAGACCTCGGCGTCATGCAGCTGGCCATCGGCGAACCAGGTGGGCCTGTCCGCTGTGACGGCTCCGGCGACCGCGCGAAGCTCGGACGCAGCGGCGCGCAGCTCCTCAGCGGGAGTGCGCTCGGGGGTGCTCGTCATCGGGCACCGTCCTCAGCGCCCGTGCAGTCGGGACCGCACCGGGCCAAGAGATCGCCGGCGAACACGATCTCGTCGCCGAGGAGGCCGACGGCGTACTCGTGCGCCTCCTTGATCGACTCGAAGTGGACGACTCCCTCGTCGTCCTCGTCGATCACGTAGCCGCAGCCCTGGCAGGTGAGCGTGATGCAGGGGGTGTCGAGCTGCTCGATCGTGAGCCTGGTCTCGCCTTCCTTGGCAACGGTGGCGGCCAGATCACGGGCGTGCTGCTCGGTGAAGTAGTGCCGTTCGTTCGCGGACTCGTCGCTCTCGCCGTGGCGGCGGATGATCCAGCAGGGGGCTGGAGTGCGCTCACTAGGATTGGTCATGACCCTGGTCTCCGTTTCAGGTGGTTGTCGGGGTCTCGGCGGTCGTCGCTGTTGCAGCAGCGGCGGCCGTCTTCAGGTCTGCGATCAGGTCGTCGGTGCCGGGGTGGTCGACCAGGCGCGCGAGGGTCACGCAGTCGTGGCCGAGCGGGGCGCTGATCTTGCAGACCGGGCACCGCGTAACCGGCCGGATGGCGTACGCCTCGCGAGTCGTCACCGACCAGGAGCGGCACAGGAGGGCGATCATTCGGAACCCCCGGCCTGAGCGTTCTTCCGCGCCTTCCAGCGCCGCCAGCCCACGCGGCCGCATTCCTTGCAGATGCGGTGCCCGGCCTTGTTGATGCGGAGGTTCTCGCCGGAGAGCGGATGTCCCTGCTTGCAAAACTCCCTGGCGCGGCGGTTTGCGTACACAACTTCAAGTCCGCCGCCGCGAAGCGAGTTCTCGCCCCGGGTGACCACCTCCATGTGCGCGACCTCAACGCAGTTGCGGCGCCGGCACAGGTGGTCGATCGTCATCTCCGCAGGGATCTCGCCCTTGAGCGCGGTCCAGATCGCCCGATGCACGAGCCAGCTTCTGTTGTGCCACGAGATCTGGCCGTAGCCGTTCTTCATGGTTTGGCCCTGCCAGATCAGGCAGTCCCCATCGCGCACTGCCTTAGCGAGGATCCGGCCAACAATGTCCGACTCTTGGAACAGCGGCCACACGCGGCCGGTCCGGCGCATCTGTGCGGCGTGCGCGTTGCAGTAGCCCTTGCAGGCGTACGGCCGGGTGCATCCCTCGAAGGAACACGCGCGCTGCTCAGCGTTCGTCATGAGTCCCCCATGAGTGCTTCAGCAGGCCGATGTCGTACGCCCACTGCGGTTCGTCGTTGAGCTCGTCGTGGCAGGAGCGGCAGAGCGGCGCCATGTTTTCCGGGTCCGTGATCGACCCGCCGCGCGCTCGCGTCAACGGCTCGTGGCAGTCATCCGCCCACCGGGAGCAGCCGGGACGGGCGCACACCGGGTCGGTGCCGAAGGTGGCGTGCGCGACCTTCCTGCGCTCCCGGTTCTCGGCCTTCCTCTTCTTGCTCTGCGCACGCAGTTCCGTGTAGCGCGGCAGAGGCCCGCCGCGCTTCACGACCGCCCCGCGGTCTCGTACATCGCCCGCACCGAAGCGCCGATCGACTGGAGAGCCGACAGCTCGTCCTTCAGTGCCCACGCGGTCCGCTCGGCATAGTTGAAGGCGATCTCGGCGTCCTCAGCGGCTTCCCGCTCCGCGATCGTGTCGATCTGCGCCTGATACTTCTTGCCGACGATCGACCCCTCGGCGGCCTGGTAGGCGAGCGCGAACGCCAGATCGAACTCGCGGCGGAGCCTCTTGGCCTCCCGCTCCGCATCGGTGACGATCCGGACGCCCTTGGCGATGCGGTCGCGCACCTCGGAGATGTGCCGCTCGACGTCGACCGGGTTCAGCGGCGAGTCACTCATCGCCGTCACCCGCCGCGGTGTCCTCGGCTGCCTCCTCGGCGGCCTCGGCGTCTGGGTCGACGATCTCGGCGTCCGCGACCTCCGGCTCGGCGGGCTTCTCCGGCTCGCCGACGATGTCCGCGGCGCGCGGCCGGCGCTGCTCGTCCTCGGTCGGCAGGCCCGTCACATCGAACGCGCGGCGGAGGGCGTGAGCCTCGGCGGCCTTCATCGCCATCTCTTGGGCGTAGTCGCGGTTGCCGCCGTTCACCGGGTACCGGCCCGGGTAGGTGAACGGGTGCCGCATGTCCTTGCGGTAGACCGAGACGCGGGCGACCCATTCCTTGCCGTCCTCGGACAGGGTCGGCTCCTGCTCGACCACGATCCCGTCGAGCTGGCCGGAGGCGTGCGCGGTGTGCAGCAGCCCGTCGCGGGTGATGTACACGCCGGACTTGGGGATCACGATGACGTGCTTCAGCAGCGGGTCGAGGTTGTAGCGGCGGGCGACCGCGACCACAGCGCGCGATCGCGGGTCGCCCGGGTTCAGTCCGAGGTACTGCAGGACCTTCTCGTCGCGCGGGTCGAACGCGCCGATCGTCTCGGCCGGGCGGGTGGCGATCTCGGTCATCAGACGGGCTCCTCAATCCGTCGGGACGCCCATCCGGGCAGCGACAGGTACGTGATCTCGGTGGAGTGGCCGGGCCAGATGTCCACGGCAGTGCAGTCGCGGTAGATCTCCATCGCGCGCCGGTTCAGCTCGGCGCCGAGCTGCAGGGCGTCTTCGTCGAGGCCGACGACGGACACCAGGTGCGGCGGGGCGGACTCGACGAACACGAACAGGAACGCCGGAGACGTGCCGGGAAACAGCGCCTCGTACCCGTCCAGGTAGAAGGCGGCCTGCTGGTGGTAGCCGTGCTGCGCGACCGTCTTGGCGAGCGCCTTCGGGGAGGCGGCGGCCGTCGTCTTCAGGTCCGCGAGGATCGGCCAGTCCGAGCCGGCGTGAGGGAGGTGGTCGACCATCGACCGCCGCCAGATCCCGAACTCGGCGTCGTGCCACACGAGGACCTGCTCTGGCTTCCCGCGCTGGTAGGAGAACAGCTTCGAGGCGACCGGGTGCCCAAGGACGGCGGTCGCCATCGCGTACGCCCGGTGGTAGTCGGCGGTGAGCAGCGGCACGTTCCCGGCCGCCAGCGCCTCATCGCGCGTCTCCCTGGCCTTCTTGGTCTTCCAGTCGTCTGCTTCGATCTCTACGACCTGGGGTCCGCTGCCAAGGGTGAGCGAGTGGACGGCGGTGCCGAGGATCATCTGTGGCGTGGGGGCGATGGGTGGGCCTGCTCGTACCGCCACCGGGCGGGTGCCATCTCCAGCAGGCGCCGCGCGCCGGTCGACGACAGCGACCCGCCCTCGACCGGGTCGGCGTGGTACTCCTCGGCGGGCATCTCGTACACGCCAGGCTCGGTGATGGTCATCGGGACCCCCAGCCGCACAACTTGCAGTGCTTCCGCCAGATCGAATTCCGGAACCCGCAGAACAGGCACAGCCACGTCACGGCCGGACCTCCTCGCGGTCCGGGCCGATGTACGTCCAGTAGCCGCCGCAGGAGCACAGGAGCCGGTGGTGGACGAGGAGCACGGCGAGCTCGGCGCGGGTGATGTGGCCCCGGTGGGTCGCGCAGCCGTCGCAGTAGATGGGCGCGTACACGCTCGGCCGGAGCAGGCCGAAGGTGTCGACCAGGAAGGCGATGAGGCGGTTCACAGCCCACCGCCGATGAGGTCGTGGAGAGCGGCGTCGACCCGCTTGGCGGCGTGATCGGCGAGCACCTCCGGGTGGGCCAGGCGCGGCTCGACCTCGGCCGGGGTGACCATGCCGTCGTGGACGTCCTGCCGGTACTGGATCGCCTCGACCAGCTGCTCGAACCGGTGCTGCTGCTCGTAGGGGGACAGGCGCGGCGCGAGCTCGTGCAGGCGGATGCCGAGCTCGGCTTCGGTGACCTTCCCCTGGGTGTGGTCGACGGCGAGGTCCTCGGCGGCGCGGAGCCGGGAGGCGTACATCAGCCGGTCCACGACAAGCCCCGGCGATGCCTGCATGAAGACGTAGGTGTCAACGCGCACGGTGGTCACGCGTCCTCCCAGGGGGTGACGTAGCGGCGGACGAGACGTCCCTCGACGCCCTGGTCCAGGAACAACTCGCGGATCAGCTCGTCGGCGTCATGTGGGGAGCCGACCGGCTCGACGCGCCCTCGTTTGCCGACGCGGACGCCGTACTCGGTCTCGGCGGAGGCGAGGATGCTCACGGGGTCACCTCGTCGTCGTTCTCGTCTACGACGCAGGCGCCAGATCCGGCCTGATTTGAGAGGTAGAGCATTGCGAGTTCGATGAGGTACGCATCCCTGTCGGCCTGGGTCATCTCGTCCCAGCCATCCGGAAGTTCCTCGTACTCCACGGTCGTGTTGGGGTCGGAGATCTCGACCGTGACGCGGATCCTGCGGATCTCCTTCATCGGTGGATCGCCTCCATCTGCTGCTCGAACCACGCGGCCGTGGCGGCGTCCATCTGCCGTACGCCGCCGAACTCCCGAATCAGGCCGGTGAGGTGCTCGCACGAGTCGCAGCAGTGAGTGGGGGCGTCGGCCGGGTTGGCACGCTTCGGCGTCTCGGGCCGCAGCTCGGGGAGCCGCTCGGCGGCGTCCGCGACGGGGATCGGGTAGTCGCCCGAGTCCTGCGCGAGACGGCGGAACAGGAGGTTCACCTTCATGACTCGCTCGCCTCCTCGCGGTGCACGAGGGAGAGCGGTCCCCACAGCTCGGTCACATCGGCGACGTCGTACTCGGCACCGCCGTCGCCGACGAGGCGGATGTATGGGTCGTCCTCGACGTCCGGGTCGCGCTGGTCGGTGACGAACCACAGGCCGCCGTTGTTGCGCCACAGGTCGCCAGCACGGACGTCCGGTGTGACGCGCTCGACGGTGACAGCCTTCGAGCCCGAAGGCAGGAAGTAGACCTTCCCGTCGACCTCGAACCAGATGCGCTCGGACATGTCGTGGCGACCGGACATCACAGCGTCCTTGATCGTGATGTTGACCTTCTCGCCGGGCTTGTACTCGCTCACCACGCACCCCCGTCCTGCTGCACCAGCTCGTACGGGTCGGTGGTGATCCCGTGCGCCGAGTCGGTGTCGGCACAGCGGGAGATCACCGAGTCGGGAAGCGGGCGGACGTGGTCGACGGGGCGCTGAGCCCGCGTGACGTCCTGCATGTTGGTGCTCCTCTACGATTGAGGTGCGGCGCTTGGTGCTCCGCACCGGCCCGTCGGGGTGCGTCCCGGCGGGCCACTGCATGTCAGGCGGCGTTGAGACGCTCGTTCAGTGGCCGAGCTGCAGAGCCGTGGATGATGATCCGGAGATCAGCGATCAGCTCCGGCGTGGGCGGCGGTGCCTCAGCGATCAGGCGAGCGATGCACTCGTCGGCGTAGGCGCCGAGGTTGACGGAGCCGCCGGCCGGACTCTGAATGGCCATCACGCAGTGCTCCCTTCGATGGCGCGCAGTTCGCTGAACCGCCCGCGGGGCAGCTGCTCGCGGCCGGGGTGGAGGTACTCGTTGATCCGGCGGGCGAGGTACGGGGCGTGCGTCGGCACGACGTACGGGACGTTGACCGTCACCGGCCCGCGCCGCTCGGTCCGGACCTTGATCCGGTGGGCGTGCTGCTGGTACGGGGTGTTGTGGTCCTCGGTGTCAGGCCGGTTCTTCAGAACGCCGATCTGCCGGAGCACCTCGATCGCGGTGCGCTCACCGAGTAGCCGCCCGTTCGGGCGGGTCACCTGGGACTGTTGCGCGAACACCGCCATCGGGATCAGGCCCCGCGCGTCGACCACCTGCTCGTACGCTTCGACGGCGGGGAGCATCGCCACGTTCTCCGCCTGAAGCTCAGCGTTCGCCGCGGCGAGCAGTTCGGCGCGCTCCTCGGCCTCGTACCAGAACCGAGCGAGTTCCTTGCGCGACAGCTCACGCTTGCCGCCGAAGAAGTGCTCGCGGAGCGCCCGACCGGCCTCGCGCTGGTAGGCGATAACGGTGTCGCGGGCTTCCGGCCGCACGCGGGAAGGCTGAAGACGGGCGAGCCAGACCGCGAACGTGTCGAGGCTGACGCCCATAGCTCGACGTGCCTGGTCGTCGCCCGGGAGCTGAATTGCCTTGAAGGCAACGCAGGCTGTCTGGTCTGCGGAGAGCTTGGCGAACTGGCGCGGCCAGCTCAGCCCCATGACGCCCTCAGCTATCGGCTTGAGGATCACCATGGGCTCGCTGTCCTCCATGAAGCACGGGATGTGCCCGTCGAGGAACGGCACGGCGACGACGTCGGCGCGCGGAGTCGGCTGCTGCTGAGGGCGAGCGATTTCGGTCATCAGAAACTCGCCCCGCATCCGATGCAGCTGGTCCTGTCCGGTTCGTTCGCCGTGCTGCACGCGGCGCAGATCTTCAGTGGCTGACGCTTCGGGTTCGCGAACTGCCAGATGGCGAAGAGGACCCGGCGGATCATGCGGGCCGCCTCAGCGGCTCGTCTGGCATGAGGGCGACGACGGGCCTGCCGAGTGCCTTCGCCAGCCGGTTGAGGGCCTCGGCGCTCGCGGAGCTCTTCCCGCTCTCCAGCTTCGATACGAAGCCCTTGGAGAGCCCGGCCCGCTCGGCGAGCTGCCCTTGCGTGAGTCCCGCCTGCATCCGGAGCCGGAACAGCGCGTCCGGGTCCTGCGAGAGGCGGCGTCCAACTTCAGTCACAAGGATGAAGCTACATGAAACTTCACAGTGCTTCAACAGTTTGGATGAAGCGATGTAGTGAAGTTGCCACTGTCACCTGACCTGAGCTGGCCAAGTTTCCTGAAGTTGCCTAATGTTCCTTGCAGGATGCTGAAGCCCCGACCTTCCCCAAGGAGCGACATCCCATGAGCGCAGCAGCGGCCGAGCCGCCGCCGGAAGCGCAGCTCATCCGCCGGTCCCGCGAGGCCCTCGGTCTGAGCCCAGAGCAGGCTGCCGAACGTCTGAAGATCAAGATGAGCGCGCGCCGCTGGCGGCAGATAGAGGACGGCTTCGAGACTCGGGGCGGCAAGCCGGCGCCCGCCGGCGACATGCAGCTCGCCCACATGGCCCACGTCGTCAACATGAGCCCCGAAGAACTGGAACAGGTCGACCGGCCGGAAGCGGCCGAGATCCTCCGCCGGATGCTGCATCTGGAGGAGACGACGGCAGGGAGCGCTGAGGACCGCGAAGCACGCGAGGCGCGCGCGCAGCGCCTGGAGGAGTACGGGTACGCCCTACTCGCCGAGGCCCGTGAGCTACGTGGCGAGACCTCGCGCGACCCCCAGTCGAACGAGCAGAAGTAAGGCAAATACGCCCCAGAAGCCACACCTTGACGGGAATTTCGGACGTCCTACCGTCCGTCAGATAGAAACTAACAAGCGGTAACCCCCGCGCTCACAGGGACACCGGCGTCCGGGAGGAGCGTTATGCCAGATCCATCGGAACAACGCAGACGCCGGCGGCGCGAGCTCATCGAGGAGCTACGCGCCGTCGCCAACCAGCTGGAGGCCGACGAGGCGGCCGAGGACAGCGCCATCGCAGACAGCGAGGCACTCGCTCAGAGGCGGCGGTTTCGAGTCCTCAACGGAGGACTGATCATCGCTGGCGTGGCCGGGGCGGCGGGGGCCGCCCGCACGGTCGTACGGGAGTCGCCAGGGATAACCGCCAGCATCGCCATCGGTGGCGCTCTCGCCATCGGCGCGACCATTCTCGGTCCACCCTTCGGTGGCGACGGCCAGTCGCCGTCTATCGCGGGACCCCGGCCGACCATCAGCGTTCCCACGGCGCAGCCCACCGCGCCGCCAGTTGAACCACGCGAGTCGCGCGCCGGAACCGGGAGGCAAGTCCAGCAGCCAGACTCGCCCGAGCCGCGCCGGCAGATCCGGACCGTGCGGTTCGACACGCCGCGCACACCGAGCCGCGCTGTGCCGCCCGTGCCGCCCGTGCTGCCCGGACGCGGCGTAGAGCCCACGCCGCCGCCCGGTCTCACCGACCAAGCACCCTCCGAGCCGGAGCCCGCGTGCGTCGCCCGCGTCCAAGCGCTCGATCTCGGCGTGCGGTTGCTGTGCCACTAGGCCCTGTACTTCCACTCCAGCCGCACATGCTCGGGCGAGAAGTACGGATCCCCCGGTGACCATCCGGGCGGCCGCCCGCGCGGTGCGGGCAGGATCGTGACTATCACCAGCCGGTCAAGGACGCTCCGTCGGCGCGACAGCGGCAGCTCATCCCATGCCGCGCCGACGTCGTCCACGCCGAACAGCCCATCAAGCTCGGTCACGGTCACCGACGCGGCTATCCGCTCGTTCAGCCGATCCAGGCGCTCCTGAAGCCTGCCCTTGCGCGCTACGTACTCAGCCCGACTCAGCTCCCCCGCCTCCCACATGTCGCCGGCCTCGGCGATCCTCGCCTTAATCGTGGCCGCCTCCATGTGCAGCGCCATCGCATCGTCGTCACGCTTCGGCGGCGCGAGCACTTCCGCGGCAAGCGGCTGCGACAACCACGCGACGACCGCCTTCCGCACATAGGCGTCCACATGCCGCGCGTCCCGGACGACGTGCCGCGTCATGCTGTTGCACCGGTAGGTGGGCTTGCTGCTGGTCGAGCCCATCCTCAGCTTCTGGCCGCACTCCTGCTCCTCGACCGGGAAGCCGCACACGTACAGGCCAGACCCCAGCCAGCGCCGAGTTGGGCCTGGTGTCGTGCGTCGCGACGGGTCCGCGCACAGGGCGACGACCGCACGCCAACGCTCCTCGGACACGATCGCCGGCCACACGGCGGCGCCAACCTCCTCGCCGCGGTGCACCATGATCCCCGCATTGCGGGCGCGCAGCAGAGTCCGGCGGACCTCCTCCATCCGCCACTGCTTCCCGCCCGAAGTCGTGACCCCGGCCGCGTTCCAGTCGCGTGCGATCTGCCCCAGCGACACGCCGACGAGGAGATCATCGGTTGCCTGAGCGATGAGTGCAGCTTCCTCTGCACGCACCGTCACACCGTCCGCCTCGTACCCGAACGGCCGGCGGCCGCCCAGCCAGCGCCCCTCCGAGGCCGCCTCGACCTTCGCGGCCTCGATTCGCTCGATCATGTGGTCCACCTCGTAGGCGGCATCGATGATGTCCTGCCGGAACCGCTTCCGCCCGGTGGGGGTCCACAACTCGTAGGTGCCGGAGCGGGCGGTCTCGACCATGTGACGGCCTGCGGCGGCGACTTCGATGAACACCTCGCCCTCGGCAACGTCGCGGTGCAGCCTGTCAGCGTGCCAGGACAGCACGCCCAGCGGCACCTCGCGCCGGTCGGCCCGCAGGGTGGCGAGCATCCGGTCATAGTCGTCGCGTTCGGCCCGGCGCCCGCCGACCTTGCTATAGGCGGTGCGATCAGCGTCGACGTACTCGCCGACGATGCGTATGCCGTGCTGGTCGGCGTACCGTTGCGAGTCGCGGCGCTGCCGGGCGATACCCGCGCGGCCTACGCTCTTCCGCAGGTACAACACGAACTCGCGGATCAGCTCAGATGATGGCCTTCCCATGATTTAAGTGTGCCATATCTTGACTTTCGACCTGGCGAACCTGAAGATGGAGCGTAGTTAGATTCCATCCCCCGCCGGTCGGAGACGCTATGTCGACCACCACCACCGAGTTCCGCCGACGCGCCACCATCGCGATCATCGCCCACACGATCCTGTACGTCGGCCTCCGCGTCGTCATGGCCGTCGACTCCGGCTTCGACTTCCCCTACGACCTCGGCCTGATCTGGCTTGTGTGGATCGTCTGGGCCGGCTGGTTCGCCGCCGGCGACACCCTCGCCGTCATCTCCGGCAGGCGCGCCCGCCGCCGCCCCGCCGCACAGCCCATCTCACTCGCCGGCTACATGCCCGGCGCCACCATCCCACCCGCGGACGTCAACCGCGCCGCCTGAACGACCGTCCAACACCGAAACGGGGAGACCACCATGCACGAAGCACCCACCACCTACGACCACCGCGCAGTCGCTGGCGCCGCCGTCTTCGGCCTCGTCATCCTCGCTGCGATCGTCTCGCTCGTCGTCGCGATGATCGCTGCGCACGAGTCGTCGAGCGGCATTGTCCCGGCGCCCGCTCCGGTCGCTCCGGCCGCCCCCGCCATCCCAGCGCCGGTCACGGAGCAGCCGCCGGTGATGATCCCGGACAGCGCCTGACCCTTCGGCACCGTCCGATCGGTGAGCTATCCTGATCGCGGTATAGGTACTACGAAGCCCCCGGCCGCCGCCGGGGGCTTCGTTGGTTGTGGGCCTCAGAGGTCGTGGTGGCCAGCCCTGATCCTGCCGACGAGGGCAGCAAAGATTGCGCTGTCGAACCGCAGCGCCGGGCCGGCTGGGTTCTTGGAGTCTCGGACGGCGACCGAGCTCGTCAAGGCGGCTACCTCGACGCACGCTCCCTGGTCGCCGGACCGGGCGCTCTTGCGCCAGACAGCCTGAGCGAGTTCATGGTGTGGCATAGGTATAGGTCTCCTGGTTGGGTTTCGGTCAGGTCTCCGCAGCTATTGCGGCAATCATCGCGATGGTATCTCTGGGACTCAGCGCGACCGCGCCCAGCCGCTGGTATGCGCGCTTGAACCTCGCGACGTCATGGGGGTCCTCGAGAAGCAGCTCGCCGGCGATGTTCTCGGCGTACACCGCGTCCGGGTCGAGTGGTTCAGGGAACTCAAGGATCGTGAACGGTCCAGCGACCCCAGGGTGGAAGCTCACGCTGAAGGGCACGACCTGAAGCGTCACCCTGGGCAAGGTCGACAGCTCGACGAGGTGGCCGAGCTGTCCACGGG
>ERZ777004.10-NODE-10-length-11492-cov-6.037160_pt1 | contig 11492 bp, 14 predicted proteins | sample MGYA00374957_ERZ777004 | MGnify/ENA primary metagenome ERZ777004 (study PRJEB29303, sample SAMN08777187) | plant metagenome | isolation source: Switchgrass | host: Panicum virgatum | place: USA: Austin, Texas | collected 2014-11-04 ... | reverse complement strand
TCTTAAGTCAGGGTATTACCAGAACGCGTTCATGGGCGGACGACGCGTCAGCGGCGTTCAAGGCGGTGGACCGTCAGGCAGCTGGGACCCTAGCGGCGGTACGGCCGAAGCTAGACTATCGCCCGAAGAACTGGCTTCCGAATACGGATTTGCGTACTCGTTCCTGAACTCGATCCCCGAGCTGAAGACCCTGTTCGGCAAGATGGTCAACGAGACGTGGACCAAGGAGAAGTTCGGTGCCGAACTCCGGAACACCAAGTGGTGGAAGGAGAACTCGGAAACCCAGCGTCAGATCCAGAACATGAAGAAGACCGACCCGGCTACGTACGAGGCGAACCTCGGTGCGGCCAAGATCCAGGTCCAGCAGCTGGCTGCCGAGATGGGCGCTGTTATTCCTCCCGCCAAGATCGGGAAGATCGCAGCTCAGGTACTCCAGACCGGCCTCGACGAAGGCGGCCTGAGGAACATCCTCGGTGGCTACGTGAACTTCATCAAGGGCACTCTTCGTGGCGAGGCTGGCGCCTACGCCAACGCCATCAAGAAGTTCGCTTACGATCAGGGCGTTACTCTCGACGACCAGACGGTCAAGAACCAGGCGGCCCTCGTGGGCCGCAAGCTGGCGACCGAAGAGGACTTCCGGAACCAGATCGTGCAGCAAGCCATCTCGGCTTACCCGGCTTATCAGGAACAGCTTGAGGCGGGCCAGACGCTGATGGACATCGCCAACCCTTATATCCAGATCATGGCCGAGGAGCTGGAGCTTTCGCCCACTTCGATCAAGCTGACCGATCCCCTGATCAAGCAGGCGCTGAACGGTGCCAACTCGGACGGTAAGCCGACCGGGATGGATCAGACCACCTTCCTGACCCGACTGCGCAACGACGCCAGATGGAGCCAGACGCAAGGCGCTCAGGACAAGATGATGGATGTCGGTTACAACGTTCTCAAGTCTATGGGTCTACGCAGCTAAGGCTCTCGTGAGCGCCCTGACGGCGCTCACTCTCATGCTTGGAGGTCCGATGGGTCAGCCCTCATTCGAAGCCCTGTACTGGGCTATCGCCACTCAGGAGTCGGGTGGCAACTACGGCGCCGTGGGCGTCTGGGTGCGGGGAGACAGGGCCTACGGTAAGTACCAGGTCATGGGCGCCAACATCCCTTCCTGGACCAGGCAGTACTACGGTCGCTCGCTCACTCCGCAGCAGTTCCTGAACAACAAGGCGGCCCAGGAGGCCGTGGCCAGAGGCAAGCTCAAGTCGTACTACAACAAGTACGGCTTCCGTGGTGCAGCCTCTGCTTGGTATTCCGGCAACCCTAACCTTCACATGTCCACCCGCTCCCAGAGCGGTGGACCGTCCATCAAGGGCTACGTCGACTCGGTCTACAATCACGCACTGAAGTACAGCGGCGGGTCGACCTACACAGGCTCGGGCAAGGGTGGTGATCCGGTAGTGCCGAAGCTCAGCGAGAAGGAGCTGGCCGAGCAGTACGGGTTCACGATGTCGTTCCTGAACGCCAACCCTGAGCTGAAGAAGATCTTCAAGAAGATGGTCTCCGAGGGCTGGTCCAAGGACATGTTCCAGGCCAAGATGCGGGGAACGAAGTGGTGGAAGACGCACTCCGAAAAGGAGCGCGAGTACCTCACCCAGCGATTCACTGACCCGGCCACGGCTAAGCAGTCGATGTCTCAGGCGAACGTCAGGGTTCGCCAGATAGCGAACCAGCTCGGCATCAAGGAAACCAAGTTCACCAAGAAGAAGATGCAAGAGGCTGCCTATAACCTGGTGGCCAAGGGTTGGGACGAGGGGCAGCTTCGCTACTACCTCGGCCAGTACGTCTACTTCGACGGTGGCGACATGGAAGGCGAGGGCGCCGAGATCCAGAACGAACTCAGGGCCTACGCCTATCAGATGGGCGCGACCAAGTCGAGTCAGTGGTACGCAGACCAGACTCGCAAGGTGCTGCGCGGTATCGCCACGATCAACGACTACAAGAACGAGATGCTCCGCCAGGCGAAGGCCGCCTTCCCGCAGTACTCCAAGCAGCTCGATGGAGGCCAGACCGTGGCCGACATCGCACAGCCTTACATGCAGTCGATGGCGCAGATCCTCGAACTCCCGCAAGGGAGTATCAACCTGTACGACACCACGATCAAGAAGGCTCTCCAGTACAAGAACCCTTCGACCCTGAAGAACCAGACCAAGCCGCTATGGCAGTTCGAGAACGAGCTGCGCAGTGATCCGCGATGGAAGAAGACCAAGAACGCCCAGGACTCGCTGATGCAGGTCGGACACCAGGTGCTTGCTGACTTCGGCTTCAAGTACTGACAGGAGGAACGATGACAACTCCGCTCGAACGTGAAGCCCCTATCGGTAAGCTTCCGCCCGGAAGTGGCGGAAGCTCTTGGGAGGTTCGCCTCAAGCTTCTGGAGGAGACGCAGAAGCGCTACCAGAAGAACGTCACCAGCCTCCAGAAGCAGTACGACAAGCTCAAGGGGAAGTCGGACGCCAAGAGCAAGCGCACCCTCACCAGGATAGAAGCGCAGCTCAAGGCTGCGCGTGCCCAGCTCGACGCTGTGTCCGCCAAGTTCGATTCCACCCAGAAGCAGTACTACGAGGCGACGGGCCAGTACAGCAAGCTCCTGGCCGGGGCTAACCGTGACGCGTTCATGGCGCTAGAGACTCTATTCAAGGGCTACGGTCTCGGGTCCCTGGCTGGCAAGATCTACGACTACGTCAAGAACGGTTACTCCTCCGACACGATCTCGATCCTGCTCCAGGACACGAAGGAGTACAAGCAGAGGTTCGCCGCGAACGACGCCCGGATCAAGGCTGGCCTGCCTGTCCTTTCCCCCGCCGACTACCTCAACACCGAGAACGCTTACCGGCAACTGCTCCGACAGTCGGGACTGCCGGCAGGGTTCTACGACAGCAACGACGACTTCACCGACTGGATCTCCAAGGACGTCAGCCCTACCGAAGTCCAGTCGCGAGTCGATCTCGCGACCCAAGCCACGGCCCTAGCGAACCCTGCTTACAAACAGGCCCTGAACCAGCTCGGGATCAGTGACGGCGAGGTTACCGCCTACTTCCTCGATCCGAATAGGGCGCTGCCTCTGCTCCAGAAGAGTGCGGCCACCGCAGCCGTCGGTGCGGCTGCGATCCAGCAGGGCCTCACGTTCAACCAGACGTACGCCGAGCAGCTCGCCACGAGCGGCGTAACAGCGGCCCAGGCTCAGCAGGGTTACGCTCAGGTCGCCTCCGAGCTGGAGACGATGCAGGGACTCGGTGCCATCTACGGCAAGGGCTGGAGTCAGCAGGAGTCCGAGGAGTCGGTCTTCGGCACCAGCGCTGAAGCCACGAAGAAGAAGACAGGGCTTATCGCCCAGGAGATCGGCGCCTTCAGAGGCGCCACTGGCGGGGCACGAGGTGGCCTCGCTGGTAAGGGTGGAGCCCGCTAAGCAGGACTCTGGCTAGTAGCTCAGTTGGCAGAGCGGCGGATTGTTAATCCGCAGGTCGCTGGTTCGAATCCAGCCTAGCCAGCCAGTGACGGATCGACCGGCACCAGTCACTCGTAACAAGACCGGGAACTATCACAGAGGAGCGACGCCAGTCTCCCCGGACTGGCGGCCTGGCCTCACAACTCAATGGGAGGGACATCATGTCCAACTGGGGTTTTGAAGACGACGGCGTGCACGACCTGGGCACCAGCAACGAAGCGACCGGCCCTAAGGCACTTCGTGACGCGTACGAAGCCATGAAGAAGCAGAACGAGGACCTGAACCAGAAGCTGACGAGCTTCCTGGAGGAGCAGGCTCAGCAGAAGATGGCTACCGTCTTTCAGTCCCTTGGGGTTCCGGGGGCGCAGAAGGCGTACACCGGCCCCAACGATCCGCAGAAGGCCGCCGAGTGGGTTGAATCCATGCGGCAGGTTTTCGGTGGTGGGCAGCCCCAGCAGGCTGCCGCAGAACAGCCCGTACAGCCCACACTTCCCCCGTCCATGCAGGCGCAGTACGAACGACTGTCGCAGGCGGGGAGCGAGGGGGTTCCGCTGGGCAACATCGAGGCTGCTCAGGCAGCCGTCAATGATGCAACCGATCCTCAAGCTCTCATCAATGCCCTACGCAATATGGGAGCGTGACTCTCCCTAAGGAGTGACGCATGGCTAACGCCTTCACCGGCACTAGCGCCATGGCGAACCTGGTCCAGACCGCGTACGACCGTGCCCTGGAGTTCGCCCTTCGTAAGCAGCCGCTGTTCCGTATGGTCGCCGACAAGCGACCGGTTCAGCAGGCTATGCCTGGTTCCTCGGTCGTCTTCGAGATCTACCAGGACCTGACTCAGGCTACCACGCCGCTCAACGAGCTGGTGGACCCGGACGCCGTCGCGGCCGGTAATCCGTCCACGGTTTCCGTGACGCTCAACGAGTACGGTAACGCGATCCTGGTCAGCAACAAGCTGGACCTGTTCAGCTTCACCGACGTGACCGCCGGTCTCGTCAACCAGGTGGCGTGGAACCTGGTCGACTCTATCGACCTTCTGGTTCAGAACGTCCTCGCTGCGGGTACGCAGACCCTGCGGACCAATGGCACCACGTTCGGGTACGGTTTCGGCTCGACCCCGACCAACCCGATCGCCCTGACGGACATCGACTCGAACGCCGTCTGGACGTCGGACATGTCCCGGTTCGCGGTGACGCAGCTTCGCACGAACGCTGTCCATCCGAACAAGGACAACTACTACACCGCGTACATTCACCCGCAGGTCTCTTACGACCTGCGCCGGGAGACCGGTGCTGCGGCCTGGCGTGACCCGCACAACTACTCGGCGGCCGGTAACATCTGGGCTGGCGAGATCGGCGAGTACGAGGGCGCCTGCTACATCGAGACCCCTCGTGCGCAGAACACCCAGTCGGGTGCCGGTTCCGGCTCGACTCAGACCCGCGTGTTCAACACCTACTTCACCGGCCAGCAGGCTCTTGCCGAGGCTGTTGCGGAGGAGTTCCACACGGTTCGCGGTCCGGTCGTCGACAAGCTCCAGCGTTTCCAGCCTCTCGGCTGGTACGGCGTGGCTGGTTGGTCTCTGTATCGTCCCGAGTCGCTGATCGTCGGTCAGTCGACTTCTTCGGCTCGCATCGACGCCTGATCCCTTGGGGGCGCCCTTCGGGGCGCCCCTCCCCCATAGGAGGAACATGTCTGGGTTTGACAATACGTCGCTCACCGTTCGCTCGGTGACTGCGACGACCACGCTCACGAACAACGACTACGTGCTTCTCGTCTCCCCCGCCGCGAACACCACGGTGAACCTTCCTGCGGTTGCCAGCGTGCAGCCCGGCCGCCTGTATCACGTTAAGCGTGACGCCACGGCGACCAACACCGTGACGCTCGACGGTTCTGGTTCGGAGACGATCAACGGTGCGACTACTCGTGCCGTTGGTGCTGCCGGTACTGCCGGTGGTTGCACGATCGTTTCTGACGGTACCGCCTGGCACGTACTGTCTAGCTACTGATGCCAGAGGGATTCCCTGCCCCGATGGGGCAGGGTCTCTCGCAGTTTACTTACTGCGAGCAAGGCCACTACGTGGCCGACTCTCAGCGCAGATGCCTTGAGGGTCATGAACTACCTAAGGAGGTGTCGCCTGACGGGTCCCCCACAGTCGTCAGTCCACCTCCGCCTTTCGTTGAGAAGGAGAATGGAATGGCTGAGTACAACCAGACCGACAGCGGCGTCATCGTCAAGGACGGCAGCTACCGTGACAGGTCTTTCGAGGCTGCGCTCATCGCTTCCGGCGATGACGCCGGTCGGGACGTTGCCGACGCTGGACGAGACCTCGCCATGGAAGGCAGTGACGCTGCTCGTGACCTTACGGCAGCCGTTGCTGACGCCAACCGTGACCTGGTGTCGGCTGTCGCCGACGCTGGACGAGACCTCAGTTCCGCTCTGCACGACTCTCATCGTGACCGTGATCTGACCGAGCAGGTCGGTCGCGTCGAGCGCGTGGTCGTCGAGCAGGCCAAGGACAACGTGATCGTCACCGGCCGGGAGGGCTCTCGTGGTCGCGAGACCACGCTGGAAGCCAAGTCTGACCTGATGAAGGAGCACTGCGAGACGCAGAAGCTCGTGCTCCAGGAAGGCAGCCTTACTCGTGAGGCTGTTCACGCCGAAGCTGAGAAGACTCGGGAGCTTGTCCGTGACGAGCACCGGGCTCTGCTTCAGCGTGAACTGGACGCCAAGAGCGAAGAGAACACGCTCCTCAAGCTCCAGATCAACCTTCTGTCCAGCGGCACCGGCCCGCTGAACCGCTGACCGAAAGGGGTCTCAGTGGCCAACTGGATCTTCACTACGCCCACGGTCGCTGAGACCCCCTTTGCATGGAACCCGCTCATGGAGCGGTTCCGCATGGACCGGGGAATCTCGATCGTCGAGACGTCCGCCGGTGTCTACGAGCAGACTCGATACGACGCCTACACCAACGAGATCGGTGCGGTGAACCTGCCCCCGAACCCGAACGAACAGGACACCGCGTTCTACCCAGCCCCGAGGGCTGGGCTTCATTACTTCCGTGGTGGCTATGAGCACACCGTGGACGACGCTACCAAGGCGGCGTTGATCGCCGCCGACGTGGGTGTCACCGAGTCCAACTTCACACTCGTCTCCTGAGGAGAACCATGAGCGATCTTTACAAGAACCCGCAGACCAGCCCTCAGGAAGAGGGGCTTGAGTCTCGCAACACCGATATGCAGGACTGGGGCGGCTCCCGAATGGAGCCTGCCGGACCGGCGGGGAACAGTACGCTGACCAACGCCAACGAGAAGGGCATTCTGGAGACCGGCCTGTTTCGGGCGATGAGCCTCCATCAGGTCTCTGAACTCGGCTCTGACCACAACTCGTACAGGCAGGGAGCGTATGGCCAGTCCGGAACCCATCGAGACTGACAAGATAGCCGGGATCGACATCCCTAAGCCCATGTCCAATCAGGGCGCCACGGACGCACAGAGCGCTGCGACGTTCCTGCACAACCCTTTCCGCCCCGAAGTCTACCGAGTATCTGAAGGAGTGATGCGCTGATGGCGGCGCCGAAGAAGACAGTAGAAGCCGAGCCGCTACTCAAGGTCGGTCAGCTCATCAACCTCGACCGAGGTGGGCGAACGCTCCAGAACCTTGAGGTTCTCGGGTTCGACGAGAACTTCCTGAAGCTGCGATGGGATATGCACGTCTCCCCACAGACCGAGATCGTTCTCGTCCCCTGGAAGGAAGCCGTGATCGGCCTGGTGGGTGAGCGCTGATGTGCAGCTCCTCCTGCCTCACCAAGGATCACAAGACCTGGGGCGAGTGCGTCAGGGCCAAAGGGCTCCAGCTTTCCCCCGCCGTGAACGACGGTTACTCCACGCGCCAACGCGCGTGGGACAGAGAGCTGAACGGATACGAGTCAGCGATACGACAGGGGCTTCAGCCCGCAGGCACGAAGCAGCATCACGTGGACGCTGCGCTCAGGGAGGCTGACAGTGTCAGTAACTGACGGAAACCTCGGAGCCGTGAAGGGCTCCGAGATGAAGGTGGCTATCGACGGAACGACCTCGACGGCCGCACCGATGCTTATCCGGGACTCGGCGGGCAGTACGGCGAATATCGCCCTGCCCGGACCTAACCTTGGCGCCGGTCTCGTAGTCTCCACCGGAGCGCTCATCGCCAGCACGACCCTATCGGCCGTCTCGGCTACAGGCGCTGGCACGGTGGCGGACTTCGGTTCCGGGAAGGCTCAGATCAGTCTGGCGATCACCGCTGGCGCTGGTGTCTCAGCTGGGGCTGTGGCCCTTGAGGTCTCCCAGGATAATACGAACTGGTTCCGGGGAACCCCGGTCACCCAGTCCGCTCCCGGCGTGACTCAGGCCACGATCACCGGAGCCTGGCGATACGCCCGAGGCAACGTCACCACCACGATCACAGGTGGCACCGTGAGTGCCACCCTCATGGCAGCGTAAGGGGACCAAGTGGCTGTTACTTTCGATCAGCTTGTCAGTCGGGTTAAGCAGCAGCTACTTGGCTACACCCGAGACCAGGCTTCGATCACCTATCTGGTGGCGGATATGACCGCCACCGCAAGCACCTTCCAGGTGGACACCGATACGGTGAAGAACATCTCCCGAGGTCTGGTCGAGATCGACGATGAGCTTCTGCTCGTCAAGACGTTCGATCAGGCTTCCGGAACGGTGACTGTCATGGGCGCCTTCGGGGCGCCCGCTGCACCGATGGGGCGGGGAGTGGAAGGGACGACCGCAGCTTCTCACCTGACCAACGCTATCGTCACCGACGATCCGATGTACCCGAGGGTCCGGATCAAGGAAGCGATCAACGACACGATCCAGGCCACGTTCCCTGACCTCTGGGTGTTCGGCGAGTACGAGTTCCCGAAGATCGCAGCGAGGTACGAATACCCTGTCCCTGCCGACGTCGAGGACGTTTACAAGGTGACGGTGAACACCATCGGCCCTTCGGCTGTGTGGTTCCCGCTGAGTTCGTGGAGGTTCAACCCCACGGCCAGCACCACGGCCGGTCAGGTGAAGCCTTCGCCTACGCCTACCGGCAAGACGATCCAGATCATGCGGGACTCCATCGTTCCGGGTCGGAACATCAGGGTCGAGTACATCAAGAAGCCGACCGTGCTGACCAATAACTCCGACGACTTCTCTACCGTCACCGGCTACCCAGAGCGGTACGTGGACCTGATCATCTACGGCACGATGTGGCGTCTCCTCCCCGCCTACGAGTCTGCTCGACTCCAGCAGGACGCGATAGAGGCCACCGAGAGGGCACCACTGGTCCCTACAGGGGCTGGCAGCAACGCCTCCAAGTATTACATGGCCCTGTACCAGCAGAGGCTCCTAGAGGAGCGCACACGGCTTCAGCGCCTCTTCGAATCCTACCAGACCTTCAACGGATGAGGTGACCTGTGGCTCAGGCTCGGTTCTATTCTTCTATCGCTCAGGCGACCACGCTTACCGGTGCGACCACGGCGTCGAATACGTCGATCACCGTGGTCTCCACGGCAGGCTTCCCTGGCTCGACTCCTTATACGCTGGCGCTGGACTACGGCGCAGCCAACGAGGAGCTGGTGGACGTCACGGGCGTGGCTGGCACCACGCTCACTGTGACCAGGGCTGTGGACGGAACGTCCGGCTCTATCCACAACGTGGGCGCCACCGTCCGGCACGTCTCCTCCGCTCGGGACTTCACTGAGTCCCGTCAGCACGAGGACGCTACCGCCGCCCACGGCGCTACCGGCGCCGTGGTGGGAACCACCAACACCCAGACCCTGACGAACAAGACGCTCAGCGGTGGTACGATCAGCGGCACGATCGCAGGCTCTCCTACCTTCTCGGGCGCTGTCACCTTCTCCGGTGTCGCCAACCTCAACGCTGGCGGCGCCCTGGTGGGCACCTTCACCGGCAACCACACCCTGAGTGGAACTCACACCGTCAGTGGTGCAGCCACCTTCTCCAGCACCGCCGCCCTTAGCGGCGGCGGCTCCCTTGCTGGTACGTTCAGCGGCAACCCTACACTGAGTGGAACGGTGACTCACTCGGGCCTGATTCAGTCTACTCGGGCAGCCTCCACCGATGTGGCTCTGGCCGGTCAGGTGTCTGGCGACACCTTCGACCGTGTGAGGATCTACGAGAGCGGACTCCTGGAGATCGGTCCGGGTAACGCGGCTCGGGACACCAACCTGTACCGCTCTGCGGCCAACACCCTGAAGACCGACGACAGCTTCTCTGTCGGCGTCGACCTTGCGGTGACTGGTAACTCTGCGGTGACCGGCAACGAGACCGTGGGCGGAACCCTGACGGTCACTGGGGTCATCACCGGCAACGGTACGACTACCGCCACCACGACAGGGCTAGTCGCCGCTACCGACTGGAGCGTCAACAGCTTCAGCGGACGGAAGTCCGCTGGTGTGGTGTACGTGACCGTGGACATCAGTCGCTCTGGCGCCACGTTCACCCCCGCCAACACGTCCGGTAACGTGACTCCCGACCTCCTGGTCGCTACTATCCCGACAGGGTTCAGACCGAACCAGAGCCTTTACATCATGGCGTCCACCGGCATCGGTCACGGAAGCCTCAGGGTGAACACCGACGGAACCTGCGAACTGCTCACCTGGATTCCCGATCCGGTGACGATCACCTCGGGCTCCAACCTCAGGTTCACCTACACTTACATCACGTGAGGTGATTCGCCGTGGCAGATATCGTCAACGCGATACCGCATGAGCTGTCGAACTTCGGATCTGAAGGCGGCGACAGCTACTCTCTCAGCGACATCAGGTACGACTACGCCATCGGCGGTATCCCTTTCCTGTCCGCTACCAGGGATCAGTGGCCGTACACCGAGGGCATGGCAGAGATCCGCAAGCAGCAGTTCGACAGCTTCGCCGAACCCGGCGAACAGTCGCTGTACGGCTGGTGGCTACGATCGCAGTCCTCGTTCAACGCCGGTGCCGGGGTCCTCTACCAGGACCCCGACTTCGACAACCAGTTCAACCACAGGTTCGCTGACTCGCTCGGCGTTGACCCGTGGACGTCCGGTGAGCTTGGGCTTCTGAGGGAAACCTCGGTCGCTCAGGCTTCCCTGGCGGGGACGGTGGCGAGGGTTCAGGGCTACGTCACTACGGCCGGTGTGGACTCTGCTTACCTGGCCAGCGGCGGCTCCCTCTGGAGCGTCACCGCCTCGGCTTCGAGTGCGGTCACCTGGGGCACGGTGGGCACCGTGCTGGACATGTCCGTCGCCGGTAACCGTGGTCTGGTGCTGGCCACTGATGGACTCTGGAGCACCGTTGAGGGTGCAGCTGCGACCAAGATGTTCACCCTGACTGCGACACCGACCGCTGGTGCGGTCGCGTTCGCCAAGGGCAGGATCGTTACAGCGTACGACAACCAGCTGTACTTCAACCCGATCAACACCGGAGCCACGGTGGCGATCGACTCGACGGACACGTTCACTTTTACGCACACCGATCCGAACTGGAAGTGGACTTCGATCTCGGAAGGCCCGACAGCGATTTACGCTGCGGGCAAGTCGTTCGCCCAGTCCGCTATCTACAAGTTCACGGTCAGCCTTGAGGGTGCCACCGAGACGGTGATCACCACGCAGACAGCGGTGATGCCGACAGGCGAGACGATCAACAGCGTCTACGGCTACATCGGATCGTTCCTCGGTATCGCCACCAGCAAGGGCTTCCGCGTCGGAGAGTTCGACAATAACGGCGACGTGGTCTACGGGCCGCTCCTGTTCGAGCCTACCGGCGGATGTCAGGGCATCGTGGGCTTCGACCGGTTCATGTTCACCGGCTCGACGAACGCTCACGACAGCCAGTCTGGCGTGTTCCGAGTGGACCTGGGCAACACGATCCAGGAGCAGAGCACCAAGGCTGTCAGGTACGCGTACGCTCGTGACGCGTACGCTGCTGGCAAGGCTGGCAGTATCCAGTCTGTCACTATG
>ERZ777004.7-NODE-7-length-15807-cov-11.302819_pt1 | contig 15807 bp, 19 predicted proteins | sample MGYA00374957_ERZ777004 | MGnify/ENA primary metagenome ERZ777004 (study PRJEB29303, sample SAMN08777187) | plant metagenome | isolation source: Switchgrass | host: Panicum virgatum | place: USA: Austin, Texas | collected 2014-11-04 ... | reverse complement strand
GGGGGAACTTTTCCCTCAATGTTTCTGCTCCGGGGGCTCTGGAAGTAGTTCGAAAGGAGGTCTGAAGTATGGTTGTCCGGCGCGTAAGTGGCTCGGACTCGGGCAAATCCTCTCGCATCCCGGCAAGAACACCTGATGAACGAGAGAACCAACTCGTTGAAGCGGCCACAGACCTCGCTGAACAACAACTTCGAGACGGTACCGCCTCGGCTCAGGTGATTACGCACTACTTGAAGCTCGGGTCTTCTCGCGAACGGCTTGAACAAGAGCGCTTGAAGGGCGAAGTCAACCTCATGAAGATCAAGGAAGAGCACATGGCTTCCGAGATGAGGACTGAGCAGCTCATGCGAGAAGCTTTGGCGGCAATGAAGGGTTACAGCGGCGTAGAAGATCCGCAACCTGTCGAGGAATACGATGACTACCCGTAATCGTTCGTATTCTGAGCTGTCTCGACTGTCTACATTCGAGGAACGCTTCGAATACCTCTCGCTCAAGGGCGAAGTAGGATGTGAGACCTTCGGTTTCAATCGTTGGATCAACCAGCGCTTCTATACGTCGAGAGAATGGCGCCAGACGCGCCAGAAAGTAATTCTTCGAGATCAGGCGTGCGATCTCGGGGTGGACGGTCGCGATATTCATTCGAAACTAATCGTCCATCATATGAATCCTCTTGTTGAGGAGGACATCATTCATGGAACTCAGTACGCCCTCGACCTTGAGTTCCTGATTTGCACAACTCACGACACCCACAATGCCATTCACTTCGGGGACGCGAGTCTTCTCGCAAAACCCTACGTACCTCGGAGTCCCGGCGACACGAAACTCTGGTGAGGAGAACCATGTCCGAAGAGAACGTCACCCCGGAGAACAACGAGGCCCTCGAGCCGCAGCACTCCGTCGGTGAAAGCGGCCCGGTCACGGATCCGGCCGAGGACTACAAGGTCGAACTGCCCGCCGAAGACCCTCACCACGACGACGTGGACGTGGCGCTGCAGGACGGGAAGGAAACGCAGGACGGCAAGGGCGACGACGAGGTCCCGGAAGAGGACTTCGACAGCTACGCCGACCCGTCCGCCGAGAAGCAGGAGGAAGACAGCTGATGGTTGCTGCTTACATCACCAGCAGTGGCTCGGGTGTCGCGAATTTCATCGCCGGCCTGAACGCCACGGGTCACGTGACCCACACGAAGCATCGCAAGGACATGGTGACGATCCACCACAATGGCGGTCGTCTCAGCTTGCAGGGGATCCTCGACGTCTGGAAGAAGCGGCCGGCTTCGGCGCACTTCCAGGTGGACGGGAACGCCAAGGTCGGCCAGTACGTCGAGATGAACGAGTACGCCTGGGCCTGCGGCAACACCGAAGGCAACCAGCGATCCATCTCGATCGAGATGGCGAACTCGGCCACCGACGGAAACTGGCCGGTGTCCGAACTCACCTGGCGTGAAGCGGCTCGGCTCGCCGGCTGGCTGTTCGCGAAGGTGATCGGTACTCGCCCGACCACGTCGAACCTCGTCCAGCACAAGCACTGGAAGGCGACGACCTGCGCCGGTCCGTACATGGACAGCGTCTGGGGTCAGTTCATCCAGGTCGCCCAGCAGTCGTACGACTTCTTCCGGAGCGGTGGACCGTCGAACCCGGTCACGCCTCCCTCGGGGGGAAAGTCGATCGCTCAGATCGCCGACGAGGTCATCTCCGGCAAGTGGGGCAACGGCGAAGTTCGGAAGAACCGTCTGCGTGCGGCGGGCTACAACCCGGAGGCTGTCCAGGCCGAGGTCAACCGAAAGCTGGGTGGTGGCGATGTTCGTCCGTCGCCGGCTCCGTCTCGGAAGTCCAACGACCAGATCGCCAGTGAGGTCTTGGCGGGCCACTGGGGCAACGGGGACGATCGGAAGAATCGACTTCGCCAGGCCGGCTACGACTACGACACGATCCAGCGCATCGTCAACACTCGAGTCGGCAACGGAGCACCCGCCGCTCAGCGATCCAGCCTCACGGAGATCGCTCGTCAGGTTATCGCCGGTCACTACGGCAATGGCGCCGAGCGTCGTCGCAAGCTCGAAGGTGCCGGCTGGAACTACGCCGCGGTCCAGGCCGAAGTCAATCGGCTGCTTCGCTAGTTCAGTCAAAATGGTAGCTCTCAAGGGAGGTGACCAATGCTCACCAGCATTCTCGACAGCGTCAAGAAGTCGCTGAATCTCGCGGCCAATTACACCGCCTTCGATGAAGACATCATCATGCACATCAACTCGGTTTTCAGCACGCTGAACCAGTTGGGTATCGGACCTGATGTTGGCTTCATGATCGAGGACAAGGAAGCCGTTTGGTCTGCCTTCCTTGGGAGCGATCCGCGGCTGAACGCCGTCAAGACCTACGTGTTTCTTCGTGTGAAGCTTCTGTTCGATCCCCCGAACACAGGTTTTCACACCACCGCCATCGAGAAGCAGATCAAAGAACTCGAGTGGCGTCTCAACGTTCAGCGCGAAGACACCGAGTGGACCGATCCAAACACTGGTTTGCGTCCCTCGCAGATCGTTCTCGATGGCGGTGTTGTGGGATGATCGCGATCAAGTTTCGCCGAGGTCTAGCTGTTGTCCTCGCGGAGAAGAATCCACTGCTTCGCGAGGGCGAGCCGTGCTTCGAAGTCGATACCGGGAAGCTGAAGATCGGCAACGGGATTTCGACGTGGAATCAACTCGGCTATCTCAGTGGAGAAGGCGCCCCCGGGCCGCAAGGCGAACCCGGGGTCGACGGTACCGACGGAGCTGACGGTCAATCTGCCTATCAGTTGGCTGTCGCGCTCGGCTTCGTCGGTACCGAGGCACAGTGGCTGCTGTCGCTGAAGGGAGAGCCCGGACCTTCCGGAACCCCGGGCTCTCCCGGTCCCAAAGGTGACACCGGAGATCAAGGGCCGCCTGGCGCTGATGGTGTGGATGGCGTTGACGGCCTCGATTACGATGGTCCAAAAATTACGACTTCTGCGGTTGCTCCTTCTTCGCCTTCTTCGGGCGACGTCTGGATCGACACAAGCGCATGACTCGACTCGCTGCTTGGAATTTCGATGAAACTTCTGGGGATGTTCTTGATGTTTCTGGGTTCGGGCATAATTTCGCTTTGTCAGGTTCGAATATTCGAACAACTTCTGGCCATACGAACAAAGGTCTGACTCAGTCCAGCAGCGAAGTGCTTTCTGTTCCGTCTTCGATCATTACCGCGCTAAAAACTCCTCGTCGAACCATCGCAGCCTGGATTCAGCAAACAGCTCCGACTATCGGCTGGGTTGGCGAGTTTTATGTGCCAACGATCGACTCTGGTTCCTGGGGAATTCTGTTTCTTTCTAGCCAGTGGCATATTCAGGCCCGAAACGCCGATGGTTTTGTGCGCTGCTCCGTTGCGCGTCCGACCGACTCGTTATTTCACCACGTTGCCGGTACGTACGATGAAACGAACCTTCGCATGTATCTCGACGGAACGCTGGTCGCAACGCAACCGCTGACCGCTCCGTTGAGGACCGACGCGACCGTCTTGAGGATTCTGGACAACTCGTCTCCGTCAGTCATCGTCGACGATCTCCAATATTTTGATACGGCTCTGTCAGCGTCAGAGGTTGCTGATGCTGCAAACCCCGTGATTGCAGGGCGCAGCGGAAAAGCAAAAGTGTGGAATGGATCATCATGGGTCCAGCATCCAGCGAAAGTCTGGAATGGCTCTTCTTGGGTGACTGCTCGATTGAAGGGACATAACGGAACAGAGTGGATCACCGCAAAGTGAAAGGAGGAGAGTCAGTGTCCCATGCTCAAGTTTTTCTTAAGCATTACGGCGTCAAGGGAATGAAGTGGGGTCAAAAGAAAAAGAACCCCGCCTCGGGTGATTCGTCAGCAAAGACCGCTACGAAGACTGCCGTGAAGAAAAAGGGTCTTCACACAGTTTCGAATGCTGATCTTCAGGCGGCCATCCGTCGAATGCAGCTCGAGCAAGATTTCAAGCGCCTGTCAGTGAACGAAAAGTCTGCCGTCACGCGTTGGGTTTCTTCTACTCTGCTCGAGATCGGTAAGCGTGAGGTTCAGCAGCAGGCCGCAAAACGAGTTGCTGGAGCACTCGCCAAGAAGGCCGTGACGGGCGGTGTGGGATGAACACGACGGCAATGATCGCGTTCCTGCCGGCAGCTGCTCCCTGGTGCAAACAAGAGTTTCCGCACATGACTCTGGTCTTCGCTGGCGAGATCGCCGGTCGCGATAAGACCGAGTTCAACGAGATGGGCAAAGACGCGATTACCGCGGCTCGAATTGCTCGCACATTCACATTGACTGTGACTGAAATCCAGCAACTCGGTGACGAAGGCGAAGAAGTCGACGCGCTCATTTTCTATCCGATTCCTCAGCTTCTCGTAGCTCGTCAGATGGTCGAGAAATGGAATCAGAGTGAGCACAAAGATTTTCTGCCTCACGTTACAATCGGACCGGCAGGTTCTGCGTACGCGCAAAACGATCCTCAGACGGATTACGTCGACGAAGATTACCGAGCCAAGCGTCGCAACACGCTTCCGGCTTCGGTTTACTTCAACCGACTCGCGATCTGCTGGGGCGACGACAAGATGATTTTCTCGTTGGGCGACTTCGACTACTAGGGGGTGAACGATGGCGTTGTCGAACACGGCGACCCCGTATTATTACGGTCAATTCCGGGATGCGGTCCTTCGGGGCGATATTCCGGTTAACCGTGAAATCTCGGCGGAGATGAACCGGATCGACGATCTCATCGCGAACCCTAACATCTACTACGACGACAAAGCGATCGACGGTTTCATCCTTTTCTGCGAAGGCGAGCTTACGCTGACCGATGGTACCGATCTGTATCTGCTTCCAGTCTTCAAACTGTGGGCAGAGCAGATATTCGGTTGGTGGTACTACGTCGAACGCTCTGTATGGACGCCGAACGAGAATGGTAAAGGCGGACGTTACGTAAAGAAAACGATTAAGATGCGCTTGACTAACAAGCAGTATCTGATCGTTGCTCGTGGCGCCGCTAAGTCCATGTACGCTCAGTGCATTCAGGCATATTTTCTGACGGTTCACACCGCCACGACGCATCAAATCACCACGGCTCCGACAATGAAGCAAGCCGAAGAAGTTATGGCTCCGTTTCGAACCGCCATTACTAGAGCTAAAGGTCCGCTGTTCAAGTTCCTGACAATGGGCTCGATGCAGAATACGACCGGAAACCGTTTTCTCCGACAGAAGCTTGCGGCGACAAAGAAAGGTATCGAGAATTTCCTAACCGGAAGTCTCCTCGAAGTCCGACCAATGTCGATCGCCAAACTGCAAGGTTTGCGGCCACTGGTTTCTACGATTGACGAATGGCTCTCTGGCGATTTGCGTGAAGACGTCGTCGGCGCTATCGAGCAGGGTGCTTCCAAGCTTGACGACTGGTTGATCGTTGCTATCAGTTCAGAAGGTACTGTTCGGAATGGCTCTGGTGACACGATCAAGATGGAGCTCGCTGAGATTTTGAAGGGCGAGTACATCGCTCCTCATGTTTCGATCTGGCATTACAAGCTGGATGAGCTTGAAGAGGTAGCCGATCCCGAAATGTGGGTCAAGGCTCAACCCAACATCGGAAAAACCGTAAGTTACGAGACGTATCAGCTGGACGTCGAGCGAGCTGAGAAGGCGCCGGCCGCTCGTAACGATATCTTGGCGAAGAGGTTTGGTATTCCCATGGAGGGATACACATACTTCTTCACCTACGAGGAAACGATCCCACATCCTCGTGCCGTTTTCTGGGAATTGCCTTGTGCTTTGGGCGCGGACCTTTCGCAGGGTGACGACTTCTGTGCGTTCACATTCTTGTTCCCACTTTCGAATGGTCGATATGGAATCAAAACGCGCAGTTACATTACTTCTCTGACACTCATGAAGCTTCCTGGTGCATTGCGCCACAAATATGAGGAGTTCAGACGAGAGAACAGCCTCCACATCATGGAGGGAACCGTTCTCGACATGATGGAAGTTTACGAAGACTTAGATCACCACATTCAAGAGAATCGCTACGATGTTCGAGCCTTCGGTTTCGACCCGTACAACTCGAAAGAATTCGTCGAACGCTGGCAGCAAGAGAATGGACCGTTCGGAATCGAGAAAGTTCCTCAGGGAGCACGGACCGAGTCGGTTCCGCTTGGGGAATTGAAGAAGCTAGCCGAGGAACGCCTTCTCATATTTGATGAGGGTCTGATGACTTTCACAATGGGGAATGCAATCACTCTCGAGGACACCAACGGTAACCGCAAGCTGCTGAAGAAGCGCACCGAAGAGAAAATCGACAACGTGGCGGCCTTGATGGACGCTTACGTAGCCTACAAAGCAAACAAGGAGGCGTTCGAGTGACGAGAGGAGGTAGTGGATGAGCCTCGCAGAGCGCGTCATCAAGGCGATATCGCACGGTTGGAACGCTTTCGTCAATCTTGACCGGACGAATCCTCTTCAGACGATCGGAACGTCTTACGGGAATCGACCCGACCGAACATATTTTCGCGCAGGAAACGACCGAACGATTGTTCAGTCGATTTACAACCGCATCGCGATCGATGTCGCCGATCTCGTAATCAAACACGTTCGTCTCGACGATCAAGGTCGATATTCCGAAGACGTGAACAGCGGTTTGAACAATTGCCTCACGGTGGAGGCAAACATCGACCAGGCCGCCAGGCATTTTCGCCAGGACATGATCCAAACCCTGTTCGATGAAGGCGTGATTGCGATTGTCCCGGTCGATACGACGATGAATCCGAATCTGACCGGCGGATACGATATCTTGACGATGCGAGTCGGCAGGATTGTCAAGTGGCAGCCCGAACACGTCGCAGTTCATCTCTACAACGACAAAATCGCAAGGCGCGAAGATGTCGTTGTCGGCAAGGCATTCACAGCAATCGTCGAAAACCCTCTCTACGCAGTGATGAACGAGCCGAGTTCTACTCTTCAGCGTCTTATCCGGAAGCTCAGCCTTCTGGATGCTGTGGACGAACAGTCGAGCTCCGGCAAACTGGACATGATCATTCAGTTGCCGTACGTCATCAAAACTGAAAGTCGACGCGCTCAAGCCGAGCAGCGACGGAAGGATATCGAGTTCCAACTGAAGGGTAGTCAGTACGGTATCGCGTACACCGACGGTACCGAGAAGATCACTCAGCTGAATCGTCCTTCTGAGAACAATCTTCTGAAGCAAGTCGAGTATTTGACGGAGCTTCTGTACAGCCAATTGGGCATTACGAAAGAAGTAATGGACGGCACTGCCGACTATCAGGTTATGCAGAACTATTACAACCGAACGATCAAGCCGATCGTACAAGCGGTTGTCGAAGCAATGCGTCGAACCTTTCTCACCAAAACGGCTCGAAGTCAAGGTCACAGTATCGAGTTCTTCCGTCAGCCGTTTGCCAATATTCCGGTGGATCAATTGGCTGAGTTGGCTGACAAACTGACTCGAAACGAGATCGTTTCATCGAATGAATTTCGTCAGATCATCGGCTTGCCTCCTGCAAAAGACAAGAAGGCCGATCAGCTTCGAAACAGCAACATGCCTGAGAAGGATCTCGGGATACGGCCCGATCCAATTCGCGTGCCGTCCACTCGAGTCCCACAACCGCAAATCGAGCCGTGAGCGTGAACTCGCTCTGAACATGAAAGGAGACGACCGTGCCCGACGACCACGATTTCGGTGGCTACGCGACAAAGGTCGGTCTCAAGTGCTCGGACGGGCGAACGATCACGTCCGACGCATTCAAGCACATGGACGGGCAGGAGATTCCTCTCGTCTGGCAGCACGTGCACGACAACCCGGACAACATTCTCGGCTTCGCGAAGCTCGAGCACCGCGAGAACGACGGCGTCTACGCCTACGGGTTCTTCAACGACACTCCCGCCGGCCAGAACTCCAAGAAGCTGGTGGAGCACGGCGACATCAAGTGTCTGTCGATCTACGCCAATCAGCTCGTCGAGAAGAACAAGCAGGTTCTGCACGGCGAGATCGGCGAAGTGAGCCTGGTCCTCAAGGGGGCCAACAAAGGCGCGAAGATCGACTACGTCAAGGTGGCTCACACCGACGGCGAAATCGAAACGCTGGAAACTGAAGCCGTCATCTACACCGGTCTGGAGCTGCAGCACGCCGGCGAGAAGACGTACCAGGACGTTTACGACACGCTGAACGACGACCAGAAGGCGCTTCTCGAGGTCATGGTTTCGAAGGCTCTCGCGGACGACAAGGCCGTGGAGCACTCGGAAGAGGGCGCCATCATCAACGTCGAGGAAGACAAGGACAAAGAGACCGAGGACTCTTCGGCTCTCGAGCACAAGGACAAGGATAAGGACGGTACGATGACGCGCAACGTCTTCGAGCAGAACAAGCCGGAAGGTCTCGGCGACGGCGCGCGCACGGGCGCGACGCTGACTCACTCTCAGATCCAGACCATCTTCGAGGACGGCGTGAAGCTGGGCTCCTTCAAGGAGTCTCTGCTCAAGCACGCGGAAGACTACGGCATCACGAACATCGAGATGCTCTTCCCGGAGGCTCGGGCTCTCGACACGCGCCCCGAGTGGATCACCCGCCGCATGGAGTGGGTGGAAGGCGTCCTGAACGGGACTCGCAAGCTCCCCTTCTCCCGCATCAAGTCGCTGACGGCCGATCTGACCCACGAAGAGGCTCGGGCCAAGGGTTACGTCAAGGGCAATCTGAAGAAGGAGCAGTTCTTCACGATCGCCCGTCGGGACACGACCCCGAAGACCGTCTACAAGAAGCAGAAGCTCGACCGCGACGACATCATCGACATCACCGACTTCGACGTGGTCGCGTGGCTGTGGGTCGAGATGTACTTCATGCTCCGCGAGGAGCTGGCCCGCGCGATCCTGATCGGCGACGGTCGTGAGCCGGACGACGACGACAAGATCGACGAGACCAAGATCCGCCCGATCGCGTTCGACGACCCGTTCTACACGGATGTCCTGATCGTTCCGACGAACGTCAGCCCCAGCGGTCTGATCGAGGCCGCTCTGCGTGGCCGGAACAACTACAAGGGCACCGCGCCGACCGCGTACATGACCAACGGCGTCATGGTCGACATGCTGCTCGAGAAGGACAACCTCGGTCGCCGGTACTACAACACCAAGGCCGAACTCGCTGTCGCGCTGAACGTCCGCGACATCGTCGAGGTCGAGGTGCTGGACAACGTCCAGCACGACAGCGGTGAACTGCTCATGATCATCGTGAACATGGGCGACTACTCCATCGGCTCGACCAAGGGCGGGGAGATCACCAAGTTCCAGGACTTCGACATCGACTACAACCAGGAGAAGTACCTGATCGAAACCCGGCTTTCGGGTGCGCTGACCTCCCCGAAGCGCGCGCAGGTCGTCGTCAGGGCTGCGGGCACGCTGGTCACGCCGGCGGTTCCGACGTTCAACCCGGCCACCGGCGTCGTGACGATCCCGAACACCACCGGCGTCGTCTACAAGAACCAGCAGACGAGCGCGACTCTGTCGGCCCTGGACCCGGAGGAGTCGATCTCGGTCGTCGCCGTCCCGGCCACCGGCTACCACTTCCCGCACAACTTCGACAACGACTGGACCTTCACCCGCCCGGCGGCGTAAGGAGAGCTGGATGGCAAGATATTTCGGGAAAGTCGGGTACGGGCAGGACGTTAACAAGGGAGGCGGAGTCTGGGAGACTCAGATCACCGAGAAGGAATACTACGGTGATGTGGTTCGAGACTTCCGAAGGCTTCAGGACGCTGAGAAGGTCAACAAAAATCTCACGACGTCCACCTCAATCTCCATTGTGTCCGATTCGTACGCGAACGAGAATCTCTCTGCCATCCGGTACGTGGAATGGGCGGGGGTGCTCTGGGAAGTGACAGTAGTCGACCAAGAGCACCCCCGTCTTATTCTTCAGCTAGGAGGGAAATACAATGGCCCCACGCCTTGAGCTTCAAGCCATTCTTGAGGCGATCTGCAGCCACACGTATTTCCAGCCTCCCGCCGATGTGCAGATTCAGTATCCGGCGATCGTTTACGAACGCGATCGCTCGGACACCAAATTCGCGGACAATCTTCCGTACAGCGTCACCAAACAGTACAGCTTGACTCTCATCAGCAAAAATCCAGACGACGCCATATTCGAGACGCTGTCGAAGCTCCCGATGTGCGCTCACGAGCGGCATTTCGCCGTAAACAATCTGAACCACGACGTGTTCAGCATTTACTTCTGAGGAGGAACACAGCATGACGAGGATCCAGTGGGATCAGACGGGTGAGCGCAAGTTCGAAACGGGCGTCGATCGCGGCGTCCTGTACGAGCGCGATTCCGCCGGCGAGTACTCGACGGGTGTCGAATGGAACGGTCTCACGACCGTCACCGAATCGCCCTCCGGTGCCGAGTCCAACCCGCAGTACGCCGACAACATCAAGTACCTGGACCTTCGTTCGGCCGAGACCTTCGCGGCCACGATCGAAGCGTTCACGTACCCCGACGAGTTCGACAAGTACGACGGAAACGCGACGCCGACAGCCGGCGTCTCGGTCGGTCAGCAGCCGCGCCGTCCGTTCGGCTTCAGCTACCGCACCAAGGTCGGAAACGACATCGAGGGCGACAGCTACGGCTACAAGATCCACCTGGTCTACGGTGCCACCGCGGCGCCTTCCGAGAAGACCCGTTCGACGATCAACGAATCGCCGGAAGCTGTGAGCTTCTCCTGGGAGATCAGCACGCAGCCGGTCAGCGTCGGAACGATCGGCGGCAACGAGTACGCACCGACGGCGTCGATCACGATCGACAGCACGAAGGTCGACGCAACCAAGCTGGCGGCCCTGGAGGACATCCTGTACGGCGACGAGACGGACGATCCGTCGATGCCGCTGCCGGCGGACGTCATCACGATGCTGATGACCTCCACGACGCTCGCCACTCCGACGGAGCCGGCGTTCAACTCCGGCACGAACACGATCACCATTCCGTCGGTCACGGGCGTCAAGTACACGATCGACGGCGAAGAAGTGGCTGCCGGTCCGGTCGTCATCACCGCAGACACGATGGTCGTGGCCTACCCTGCCACCGGTTACCACTTCCCGGACGTCGTCGACAACGACTGGTTCTACGACTACACGGCGTAAGAAGAACGGAGGCAGAGAATGCTCGAGATAGACGTTGCTTTGGACGAGGACTACGACGAAGAAAGCGGAAAGTTCGTCAGCACGAAGTCCTTTCGCGTCCGTCTCGAGCATTCTCTTGTCTCGCTGTCAAAATGGGAGTCTTTGTGGGAAGTTCCATTCCTGGGTAAGGAAGAGAAGACCCACGAACAGACACTTTCTTACATCGATGCGATGATTCTGAACGAGGATCTTCCTCCGGGGGTTTTCCAGAAACTCATCGAGAAGCATGCAGGACAGATCAACGACTACATCATCGCAAAACACACAGCAACAACTGTTCCGACAATTCCTGGGGCTGTCGAAAACAGAGAAGTTACAACTGCGGAACTGATTTACTACTGGATGATCAACTTGAACATTCCGGTAGAATTCGAGCATTGGCATTTGAATCGTTTGCTGATGCTCATTCGGGTCGTCAACTTCAAGAACGATCCGAAGAAGGCGCCGATGAGCGCAAAGGATCGTCGAGCTCTGAATCGAGCCCGGCGAAAGAAGTTAAACTCCAAGGGCTGAGGGAGGTGCGATGACAAGAATCAGTTGGTCTACGATAGGAGACCGCATCTTCGAAGCCGGAATCGACCGCGGCGTTCTTTATGTCGACGGCAGCCCTGGGGTGCCGTGGGTCGGTTTGAAGAGCGTCGAGCAAAAGTCGACTGGGGGTAAATCGAAGCCGCGGTACCAGAACGGCATCAAGATCAGCAATCGTATGAGTCCGGAAGAATTCGAAGCAACGCTCGAAGCCTTCATCTATCCTGACGAATTCGAGCGTTGCGACGGTACTTATCTCGGCCAGAACGGGATGCGCATCGCTCAGCAGCGACGTAAATCGTTTGGGATGTCTTACCGTTCGCTGGTTGGTAACGATCTCGACGGACTTTCGCACGCTTACAAGGTGCACATTCTTTACAACCTGAAAGCGGAACCGTCCGACCGCTCTAGGAACACTCTCACGAACAGCGCTGAGCCCATTTCTTTCAGTTGGAATCTGACATCTCGTCCGACACGAATTCAGGGCTTCAGGCCTACTTCGCATTTCGAGTTCGACTCTCGAGACGTCCCTGCAGAACTGATGCAGCAGCTCGAAGATATTCTTTACGGGAATGAGACGACTCAGCCGTCGCTTCCCACTCCGAACGAGTTGATGTTCATGTTTGACTCGTTCGAAGACCTCGTTTACGACGCAGGTACGCCTTACACGCCGGTGTTTGTCACATACGACGCTGGAACTATCGGTACCCCGATCACAGAAACTATCGATGGAGGTGCGCCGTAATGGCAGTTGGCACACGAATGCAGCAACGGCGCGCCACGGCAGCCGAGTGGACGACGTCCAATTACGTGCTGGCGGATGGTGAGATCGGCGTCGTCACGGATACCGGTTCCTTCAAGATCGGAAACGGCGTTACTCCCTGGACTGATCTGGATTTCGCCTTCGACGGCCAATATCTTCCCATTTTGGGCACGGCCGCCAACTCCGAGTTGCTCGGCGGCGTCAGCGAAGAGTTCTTCGTCAAAGTTGCGGATACCGACGTCAACCCCACGAACAACACGTACGTGAAACGCACGGCCGATGGGGGCATCAAGGCTAGTGACGCAACGGAAGCCAGCGAAGTAACCACTCTGCAGCAGCAGACAGCGGCGATTACGGTCAGCAAGCAAGAACCGATCGTCCGAACCGTCACGGCGACTACAGTTGCGGCGCTCACCGACATCGGCAAGATGATATTTGTCGACAACAACTCGTTGACGACTCAGATCACGGTTCAGATTCCGAAGAATGCTACCGTGGCGTTTCCGATCGGCTCGTGGATCGATATTTGCGCCAGCAACATCGGCGGCGCAAAGATTGTTGCGGTGGCTGCCGACGTTGCAATCGTCGGTTTGTACGGCAAGCTGAACGTCATGCCTGGATGCGGTGTGATTCGTCTGCTCAAGATCGGTACCGATCAGTGGATGGGTCAGGAAATCAGCCAGGGAAGCCGTCTCCCCCGAATCAAGGTCGCTTGTACAGTCGCCGGCCAGTCGTTTGCTTCCGCTTACGCGTTCGTGAACTACGACACGATCGTTGCGGCTGACACGTACAACCCCGACAACGAGTGGTTCAGTATTCCCGGAACCGGTCTGACTACGGCTCGTCGAATCATCTGCAACAAAGATGGCGAGTACGAATTCACCCCGAATGTCGGAACGACTGGCGGACCCACGCAGTGGGCACAGCTTCGTCGGATGCTTTCTGACAACAGCACAACCGGTTCGGAGATCAAGGCGGTCCAGAGCTTCACCGCCGTCTGTACATACTCGGTCACTCGTCGGGTCTATGCGGGACAATCGTTCGGCGTGATGGTCGGTTTCACCGCCGGATCCAGCGGCAAGGCAGACGCGGAATATTCTGGCGGAGACCCGAACAGCTTCGTGATCACACGCGTCGGTGACTAATAGGAGGACGCATGTTCTCCATTTCTTCGTCAGGAGATTGGAGTGAGACCGAAAAGTTCCTGCGCAAGATGATGAGTCTGAAATTGGATTCTGTCTTGAACGCGGCTGGGACGAAAGGCGCGGCCGCTCTCGCTAAAGCGACACCGAAGGATACCGGTCGGGCTTCGATCTCTTGGACGTATGATATTCAGAAGTCCAGCACAGGGATTGTGATTGGATGGAAGAACACTGACGTAGAATCCGGATTTCCAGTGGCTCTGATGATTCAGTATGGTCATGGAACGGGAACCGGCGGTTATATTCAGGGACGAGACTACATAAACCCGGCCATGCGACCTATATTTGACGAGATCGCAGATACTGTATGGAAGGCGGTGACCTCTGCATGAGTAGCATCGACGAGCGCATTGTTCGGATGAAATTCGACAACGCGCAGTTTGGCGCGGGCGCTGCTGCGACCTTGAAGCAGCTTGACCAGCTCAAAGCGGCTTTGCGACTCGAGGGCGCCAGCCAGGGCCTCAGCGAAGCCAGTGCGGCAATGGGGCGCTTTTCCACTTCTGGCGCGCAAGAGCAGGTCGGTGCTCTTTCGGCAAAATTCAGTGCGCTGCAAGTCGCTGCGATCACAGCACTGTCGAATATCGTCAACAAAGCGGTAAACGCCGGTACCCAGTTGGCTAAATCGCTCACGCTCGATCCGATCATGTCGGGTTTTCGAGAGTACGAAACAAATCTGAATTCGATCCAGACCATTCTGGCGAATACAGGTCTGAAAGGCGCCGAGGGTCTCCAGAAGGTCAACGACAAGCTCAACGACCTGAACCACTACGCCGACCAGACCATTTACAACTTCTCCGAGATGGCTCGGAACATTGGTACCTTTACGGCTGCCGGTGTGACGCTCGATGTAGCTACGAACGCTATCAAAGGTATCGCCAATCTTGCTGCGATCTCGGGATCGAATGCCGAGCAGGCTTCGGCAGCCATGTATCAGCTCTCGCAGGCCCTTGCCGCCGGTAAGGTGACCCTCGAGGACTGGAACTCGGTTGTTAACGCCGGCATGGGCGGTAAGGTTTTCCAGGATGCTCTCGTCGAGACCGCTCGAGTCCACGGTGTTGCGGTCGACAAGATTATCAAGGACGAAGGGTCTTTCCGACTCAGTCTTCAGAAGGGCTGGCTCACTAGCCAAATCCTGACGGAAACGCTGAGTAAGTTCACTGGAGAGCTGACTGCCGATCAGCTCAAATCCATGGGTTACAACAAACAACAAATTGCCGGCATTCTTGAAATGGGCAAGACCGCGGTCGACGCGGCCACCAAAGTCAAGACTATGACTCAGCTGATCGACACTCTGCGGGAAGCAGTAGGGTCGGGCTGGGCTCAGACGTGGTCGATCGTCTTCGGTAACTTCGACGAAGCCCGTTCGCTGTTCACGGACGTCAGTAACGTTCTCGGCGGCATGATTCAGAATTCGGCTAAGGCTCGGAACGAGCTTCTTCAAGACTGGAAGGATCTTGGGGGACGCCAGGCCCTGATCGACGGGTTATCCAACGCATTTCACGCGTTGCTGTCCATCGTGCGGCCAATCGGCGAAGCTTTCCGTCAGATATTTCCGGCCACCACGGCCCAGCAGCTTTACAATATGACGACCGCTTTCCGAGACTTCATGGGGAAGTTGAAGCTCGGATCCGAAACCGCAAATAACCTCCGGAGGACTTTCGCCGGGTTCTTTGCGATCTTGGGCATCGGTTGGGAGCTTCTCAAGGCCGGCGTCAAGTTCTTCTTTGACCTGATCGGAAAGATCACGGGTGCCGGCGGTGGACTGCTCGAATTCACCGGCAACATCGGCGACTTCTTGGTCCAGCTTCACGCCGCTATCAAGGGCGGCGACGCGTTCGGAAAATTCTTCCAGGGTCTCGGTAAGATTCTTCAGATTCCGATCAATCTGCTGAAGAGTCTTGCGAATCTCCTCGGTAAACTCTTCTCCGGTTCCAGCGATGACGTCGACGCTGTTGCCGACAGTTTCCAAAAGATGACGGATGCCGCAACGCCGGCTCAGAAGGTCATCAACACGCTCAAATCAGCTTGGCAGGGATTCCTCAAGATCCTTGATCGAATCGGCGAGAAGCTCAGCAGCGGCACTCGCGCCTTCGTCGAATGGGCAAAGGGTGTCGGCG
>ERZ777004.6-NODE-6-length-19407-cov-7.135387_pt1 | contig 19407 bp, 35 predicted proteins | sample MGYA00374957_ERZ777004 | MGnify/ENA primary metagenome ERZ777004 (study PRJEB29303, sample SAMN08777187) | plant metagenome | isolation source: Switchgrass | host: Panicum virgatum | place: USA: Austin, Texas | collected 2014-11-04 ... | reverse complement strand
GTAGTCCTTGAGGGCGTCCAGCTCTCCCTCTTCGCCGATGTAGTCAGGGCGACCGTAAATGACGGAGTGCACGGCCATGCCGCCCGCACTCAGGATCGGGGAGACAGACTCGCTGTAAGCCTGGTACATCTTGGCGCCGATCCACTCGATCGGCTTGAAGATCGGGAGGTCGAAGACTCCGCCACGCTGAGCTTCTCGCTGCTCCTTGAGGGCCTCGATCTGCTGCCGCGTCATCTCGCTGTCAGGCTGATTCGGGTCGATACCCATCGGCTCCCAGTATTCCAGGAGCTTGCGCCGCACGGTCGGAGGCAGGTTGTCCATCTGCTCGTAGCCGTCGAGGACGCCACGAGAGATGATCTCCATGTCCTTCGGGGAGACGTTGCCAGCCATGATCAGCCCTCCAGTTCGCCCCCATCGTCATAGTAGGGGTTGACTCCAGAGCCAAGGAGATCCTTGGCCATCTGGTTCGTTTGTGCTCGGTCGAGCGAGTTGTTGGCGAGGTCGACGCCCACGCGAGGGGCGTCCATGAACGACAGGGCGAGAGCGCCCATATCGTCGAACCACTGGCCGCCGTACTGGTACTCAAGACTCATTGCTGCCCCTTGAGCTGTCGAATGTAGTTCCGCATCGCCCAGGAGGCGCCAGGCTGGTTGGCCATGAACTCAAGGACCGGCATCCAGTTGTTGAGCTGCTGCATGTCCTCACTGCGCTGGTCTGCCAGGTTCAGCGCTTCCGTCCCTGGCCCCGCTCCGGAGGCGGCCCCGGCTGTGACCGGGACGCCAGGCTGAGTCGTAGCCTCAGAGAACGGAGTCACCCGAGAGGCTGCGCTACCGAAGAGGTCGTTGAAGTTCATCCCCTGAACGTTGACCTCTTGCGGCTTCTGCATACCCTGCTGGGCTTCCTGGTACTGAGCCTGCTCGCCGTAGCCAGCGTTGGGCAGGTTACGGTTCGCTTCGCTCACGGCCTTGTCGGTCCGCTTCGAGAACTTACCCGGACCTGGGGTTGGGGTTCCCATAACCTACCCTCCGCTCACTTAGGCATATGCTTGTCGGTGCCTCGCGTCAGCGAGTTCGGATCGAACGTGCCGGACTCCACGATGAACTCCCGGAACGTGTGCCCGGTCGACACCGACTGGTTCAGCCGGTCGGGACCGATGTTTCCGTCCTGGTCGTAGAAGCTCAGCTCGGGCGCCTCAAGCGCCCGGCCCTTCTCGGAACTCCAGACACCGTCCGGGCTGTGGTGGCCGACGCCGCCACGGAGATTACCTTCGTGGCCAGAGCCACTGTGCACCTGATTGAGACCCATGTGTTACTCCTTAGATCGGGCTCTGTCGCTGGGTTCTGGCCGACATCGTCGCCTCACCCTTACTTGTCATGCCGCTGAGCAGTGACATAAGGTCCATGCCCTGAGGCGGCTGCTCCTGCCCTGGAGGGCCTCCTGCGGCCCCTGGAGGACCGCCGGGTGCCTGACCACCAGGACCACCCTGAGAGGCCGCCATAGCGGCTTCCAGGGGGTTTGTGGGAGCTGCCTGCTGTGGCTGCTCCTTAGGCTTGAAGACTTCGAGCACGGCGTCGTGGACCGACTTCCCCTTCTCGCGAAGGGCGATCAGCTTGGCCACCTTCTCCAGCTCGGGCACAGGGTCGAACATCCCCTGGGACTGAAGGGCCATCTGAGGGATAGCCGACATGTAACCCATGACGCCCTGCTTAAGCGCGTCGGTGAACTGTTCGTTGTCGATCTTCTGCTGCTCCTGGGCCACGTCCAGGTTCATCGGGAGCTGTCGCTGGAAGAAGTCCCTTGAGATGAGCTGATCACCTCGGAGCTGGAGAAGGCCAACGATGGCTCGGGCCGGGTCCTGCCCCGCCGCAAAGCCGTACGTGACATCGACCGTATAGTCTCCATCGATATCCTTAGCGGGTACGTAGGACTCCTCGAAAGGCGAGCCCTGGACCGTGCCGCGTATCGTCTTCTTCTCGTGCCCCCACAGCTTCTCGTCCATCTCGAACGCGAGCCCGATGGCGACGCGAAGGGCCTCGCCGATGACGGCTTGGCCCGTGGTGATGACGGTGTTGAATCCGCCCATCAGGGCCTGAACGCCTCGACCGGTGATGATGCTGGCGTCCATGTTGCCGGACCTGGCTTCAGGGGTGCGCGTTCCGACGCGCAGCTCCTGTTCGAGGATCTGGGATTCCTGGAATGAAGCCATAGGGATGTCGATACCGACACGCTTGATCTTGTCCGGGTTGTCGGTTCGGATGATCGCGTCGTCGCCGAACGTCATCTTCTGGACGTCACGGGGGACAGCCAGGGGGGCCCTGACGGTCTTCTCTGTGGCCTCCAGCCCGAGGAGGGCCATGCGGCTCTTTGCGAGCTGGACCCAGATCGCGTCGTCGAACGCACCACGGATCTCGTTGTCGTAGCCGGGGCGCTTGCCGATCGACACGTAGATCTTGCCGAGCGGGTTGTCCATCCGGTCCACGAGCTGCTGCCCGTGCTGCGGCAGGTACATCACGATCTGCTCTGCGTCGCAGTACTTGACGACCTCGATCTCACGCTGCTGCCAGCCGACGTCAGATCCTCGCGTGTTGTTCGACTGAAGCACTCGCATCAGCTGAGGGTACTTGGCGACCAGGTGGATCGCCTCTTCACGCCACACCTTGGTGTAGCTCTTGAGGCGACCGAAGAGATCCCACTCCGGGTAGACGCCCATCGGATTCTCGATCCGGATGTGTGGGCGCTTCTCGATGAAGTCGGGCTCGATACAGTAGATCGCCATCCCGTACGTGAGATAGTGATCCGAGGCCGTGATCTGCTTGCCTGCGTACAGGTGCGACTCGGTCAGGTACCAGTTGGCGATCTTCGTCTTCTTCGAAGAGAAGTTCTTCGCCTTGTTGGTGGTCATGATGCTGGTCGTGCAGTTGACCGAGGGCATCACGCCCATCACCTCGGCCATGTCCCGAGCCGAGGTATCGACCAGGTTGGCCACGATCGGCTTGGGCCATGCGTCAGGCATGGACCCAGGGATCACGGTGTCGACGTCGCCGGAGCGAACGTCGTGGACGTCGCGATGCCGCTGATCTCTGTCGGCGGAGGCCCTGCGCAGTGACTCGACCTTGTTTGTGATGTTCTCCAGTGTAAGGGCCATCTCACCTCCTTAGTTCTTCGGCTTGGCGACCTTCAGTCGCTTCCACGTCTCCGGACCGGGGTAGCCGTCGGCGTCATCGCCGGACCAGCCCTGCTTCTTCTGGAACCACGTCACGGCCTTCTTGTCGGCGTAAGTGAACGTAGGTCCGGGACCCTTCTTGTACCCCTTGTAGCCAGCCCTTACGAGGGCTCGCCCCAGTTCAGTGATGAGGGGATGCGTCTTCCCCAGCTTGAAGAAAGACCGCCCCGGAAATGGAGCGTAGACGGGGGTAGGCTTAGGAGCGGGCTTCCCGCCTGCCCGAAAGATATCCGGCATCGGGCCGGGGTCCACGTGGTCGTTACCGGGAACCTGATTGTGGCCGTAGTGGCCGCCCAGTCCGATCCAGTCGGACAGTGAGACGGTGTCCCGAGCCCATGCGACCGGCTTGCCGCCAGGCCAGCGGTCGACGATCCCGAGCGAGCGAAGCCACTCCATGATCTCGGGCAGCGGCTTCATCGGTGTCTCTTCGAGGGAGTTGTAGGTCTTGCCGTCCACCGTCTCGCCCTTAGTGAACACCCACTCGATCTGGATGTTGTACTTGCCGGTGCGGTTGGTTCGGACGTCGCCAGCGTTACGCAGGGCCAGAGCCCTGCTGTCGGCGGGGAGGAACTGGGCAACCTCGCCAGTAAAGGGATCGGCCAGAAGGTGCGGCGCCACGCCAGCTCCCCCGCCCGAGAAGTACCCCACATGGTCGCTGTAGTCCCAGTTGGTCGAGTTGGAGGTCGTGTGATGGGTGGCCCGGCTGGGGCCACCCTCCATTGCCCCCTCGTCGCCGATAGGGTGTCGGGCTGCGCCCGGCATCCAAAGATCCACCATTATGACCACCAATCTCCAGCGCCGGACGAGCCGACCTGGCTAAGATAATCCAGGTCCACAGTGACCTGCTTGCGCTTGTCGCGCTCGGACTGATACTCGTTGTTGACGTGGAACACGGTCTCGATGTCGTTCACCAGCTCACGCGCCCTGGTCTCTGCGAACCAGAGGGCCATGACGGTATCCTGCTTCGCCTTCGACTGAGGGAACCAGGTGACGAGCTGCTCGACGAGGGCCTTGACGCCCTCGTTCTGGGATCGACTCGGGAGCCTGATCAGACCCTGACCCTCCAGGGCTCCATCGAACAGCATGGACATCGAGGCGACGCCGAAGTCGGCGTCGTTCTTATTGGCCCCGGTGAAGTGCTCCTTCAGGATCGTACCCCTGGAGCCGAGGAAGTTCCTGAGGTCTCGGTTCTGGGTGACCATCAGGTTCATCGCGTTCTTCTCGATGACCCACTCGTGCATGTGGTACTTGACGGTCCAGTCCTTCAGCTTGTTGAAGAGGTCGTCCGGCTTCTGGTTTGGGGCCGTCCATACGTCAAGGACATGCCGCATCCCGGACATGCGGTCGACACCAAGGACCACCGCTGCTGCGTGTCCGGTGATAGCCGGGTCGAAACCTCCGACCACGTATAGCCCGTCCATTCCATGCGGCCTGTGTCCAGGGGCACCGGGGGACATGAGTCCCGCAACTCGCATCCCATCGATACTAGCAGCCACCTTGTTGGCAGGGAAGATCGCATCCTCAACCACCTGCTCCTGCTGGTAGACCATCTTCCAGTTCTGGGGCGAGCTGGTGGCTCGCCGTCGTGCTAGCGACCTGCCCGAGTGCCAGGGGAAGAGTCCGTCTGCGTTCGCCTCCACCAGGCGTCTTGCTCCCAGCGAGACCGGGGGTCGGTTGGTCCAGGGTGCGAGAACAACCCAGTCGTCTGGAGACTCGGCGAACTCAAGAACAGCAGGCTGAGTGAGGTACGTCCACGGAGACTCCTCGTCTTGGCCATACCACTCGGGCTTCTGAATCTCGCTATAGAGTTCCACAGGAGCGAGACGGGTGCCGACGAGTAGGAGAACGCCGCCAGGGTAGGTGAGTCGGTTGATGACCTCTCGCTGGATCCAGTCGATCTGCTTCTCGAACTCATGGGCGTTCTTACCTGTCACGGTGTCGTCGAGGATGATGAGGTCGGCACGGTTACCGTAGATCTGGCCGTTCATGCCCAGAGCCTGCACGGTAGGCGTAGCCTCGCCGGAGTCTCGGGCTTCAGCGTTCACGTAGATGGAGTCCGCCGTCCACGACGCGCTGTTCGCGTCGAAGCCGCCGTCAGGGGCGAAGTCGTGCTGAAGCTTCTTGTACGCAGGGTTGGCTCCAGCCAGCCTGTCCTTGATCGCCCTCAGGAATCGCTTGGCCATCTCCTGGGTCTGCGACACGATGATGATACGGATATTAGGGTCCTGGCAGATCCGCCAGGTGGTGTAGTTCACCGTGATCGTCGTAGACTTGGCGTGCTCGGGCGGAGTGTTCACGATGAGCATGCCGGGATCGCCGGGCTTGTAGATCTGGTTAGCGTGGAGGTCGCGTGGTTCGCGACCTTCCAGGAGGTCGTACCACTGGAGCTGGTGACCAAAGAGCTTGGTGTCGAGATACTCTTCACAGAAGGTGGGGAAGTCGGGGACTTCCTCCCGCCTGAGCTGGGCACGTTCAGCGGGTTCCATCTGAGTCAGACGGTTGTATTCCTCACGGAAACCCTTGTCGCTGTTCCGGTAGTACTGGACAGCCTGCTTGGTGATGCCCAGGTCGAGGATAGCCTTGGACATCGGGATGCCGTTCCTCAGGTAAGCGAGGATCGTATCCTTCTTCTCCTTGGTGGTCCGGTTGACAGGTCGAGGCATCGTGTCTCCTAACGTAGGGCTATGTGGACCTACAGGAGCAGCGAAGCCTGCTCAACTTTGTCAGCCTTGCCCGAAGGGGTTGTCCTTATACGCTCCCCGGCCGCAGGGCCGGGAGCTATCCAGCGGGGAGAGATTCCGGGAAGGAGAGGCTACCTGTAGGGCAGCCCTCAAGGCTGCCTATAGTAGTACTAGTAAGAGGCAAACCCGAAGGGGTTTGCCGTCTTGTTAGGCTTAGCTGTAGGACACCCCTAAGGGGGTGTCCTCTAGGTAGCTTGCTCTCTTCTATAGGTTCTATATATAGAGTGGGGGCTGACATGCCTTGCCACGCAAGGGCTTGACCAAACTTTTACCAAACTACTTCGGAGCGTAGTCAGGGAGGGCCTGGTTCGTCACTCTCTGTAGATCTGAGGGGGGTCAAGTTTGATGGTAGATTTCTGAGGGGTCTCACTCCCCTCCCCTCGCCCGTGTCTTAAATGCCCCGGGTTGTCCTGATATGTCCGTTTCCGATGTGTCCCAGTTTGCCCCAGTCTGCACCCTGTCCAGTTCGCCCCAGTGTGTCCCAGTTTGCGGGGGTGTCCGGTTTGCCCCGGCTCGTGGTGGTGTGTACACATAGTGTGCTCAGATGAGCGACTATGCGCTCACATGAGCGTACTTATCGTCAATGTGACGAGATATGGTTGACTTGGGCAACCGTTAGCCTGCCTAAGGAGTGGGGGACTATACCCCCCCAGGGTATGCAGACATAGGTCAACCATGGTCTAGGCCATGCACCAGGCACGCTTTGTGTCATGACATAAGGACAATCCATACGCGAGAGGGGATGAACACGCGCACGCGTAGGGCCTACGAATCACAGGTGAGCGAGGTTACCCACCCTTGGATCTAAGGGAATCCAAAGCTATCTCCCTTGGATACACAGGCCAGGCTCGAGCCTGGCCTTGGATACAGCGATTACGGCAGCGACTGTCACGTTCGCAGTCACGTTTACACCAGCAACGATCTAGCTCCCGAGCTGCCATTCCTCCCCGCTCCAAGGGCCAGCGCGAGGCGCTGACCTGCTGGTTCTCCACGTTTGCGCAGGTGCTTTCAGGTTTCCGAGGCGACTTCGAAGTTTCTTCTTCGCAGGTCAGAAGGCTGCCGAGCTCGATGATCAAGGCTCTAGTGTCCGTTTCATCCTGGTCTGCCCACCCCTTTGCCCGCGACGTTCCAGACTGCGAAGCGCAGAGTTATGCCTGTCACCACGACGAACCAGCCGGAAGGCGGGGGAGGCGAGGGAGGCACCGATCCTTGATCAACTCAACAGTGGCTTGACTCGAAGTGCGACGCCTGTAACGGTCGTGCAAGGCTCGGTTCCCTGCGTGGGAGCAACGAAGTCCGATGGTTGGACGTAGGCGAGTGAGTGTCACCGAGGGGGCCTTTGCGCCCCAGAGGTGATGCCCCAACACGCAGGGCACAGGTTGCCGCTTGACACGCCCCCTAGGGCGTGTCTTAGAGTCCTCCTCAACGCCTCACAGAGGCCCACAGAGCACCGCCTGAGACCAGTCACCCCTAGGGGTTAAAACACGGTCGAGGGACGCTCGGCAGGGCCTCACAGAGGCAAGGGGAAGCCTCTTGACAGCCCCTCCGGGGGCATGAAAGAGTCAAGCCACTAGCGAGACAGGCGGATGTCGCAAGACCTTCGCCCCCGAACGGGGGTACCGCCACAAGGATCGCTAGGGGCGCCGCAAGGCGCCCCAAAAAGGTCAGGGCTCTGCTCTGACCGCAGGTACGAGATCGCGGCGAGTAGAACGGCTCCCTTCCGGGTTCCGGGCTCACAGCGATTGGGATGGACCCTCCTGCGGCTCTGTAACGGAGCAGTCGGTAGGGCGGCCTCAGGGCCGCCCCGCCTCAAGGGCCTCTGGTGAACGTTACTGCCGGTCATAACGGTGGGACGGGACAGCATCCAGAGGAGTCGGAGAAATCCAGGGCCGATCTTTGAGAACTCAACAGTGTGTCGTCTAGCAGGTGATCTAAGTGATCGCTAGGCAGGCTCCATGCCGCCCGCTAGTCACGTCCGCGCCGCTAGGCGCTCCCCATACTGCAAGTACTGAGAATGTGGGCGCCGAACGCAAGGAACAACGTGGCTAGGCCAGGGCTTAATGTGGCCGCCGAACATCACTGAACGCTGCTAGGCAGTCCAACGCGACGCCGACAGAGTCGGCTAGCTCTAAGCTAGCTTGCTCCGCAAGCGTTGCGATTCCCTGTAAGAGCCATCGGTTACAGGGTGACAGTACCTAGGGGCAACCCGACAGTCAGCGACGCAGCGAAGCTGCTAGCGAAAGCTAGCTCACTTCGTGAGCTGCGCATCACCCTGTAACCCCTTGGCTCCGCAGAGAGAGGTAAGGGATAACCCATGAAAGTTACTATGGGTGGACACGCAGCTTCCGGTAGGGTGTCACACGCCATCTTCGGCGCGTGGACCTACAGCGGGGTGAACAAGTCCTGGTGTGGCGTTACCCTTTCGGGTAACGATCACAAGACGGTGGGTGACGTTGAGGTGACGTGCAAGCGTTGCGTCAGGATCGTCCCCACTTTCACGACAGCTCAGCGCAACACCGCGTTCGAGTTGTTGCAGGCGTGGGAGGCTGGCTTCGACTTCGGGGTCAGCTGGACCGTGCGTCATCAGGCGGTGCTCGACGTCGTCCCCTCGTGGGAGGGCTCGGGCATCACTCTGGCCAGGATCATCCTTTCGGGAGGCAAGTGATGTGGGTTCTCTGTGTGATCATCGGCTTGGTGGCGCTCGGCGCCGTCGGATACGGCGCACTCCTGTGGCTGTTCCGCATGATCACCAAGGGTTGGCTGTAGGGAGAGAGATGGATACTCATCGAGGGTTCAAGGTCGGCGACTACGTAGTCGCCGACCGCGCCTCGTTCGACACGTTCGATGAGACGTGGAAGATCGTGGCGCTCGGCTACAATCTGAGGGGGCGGGAGTTGGTCCACGTGATCGACATCGCCACACTGAACAAGATCCAGCCTAGGCGGACGGTGTTCTATCCGCCCGAACTAAGCTACGAGGACGGCAGTCAGCCTGCCTAGCAGGCAGGGCGGAACAGTACTCGGGAGGTGCGACTCCTCCCCCGCCCACTGGCACGCTTCCGACGTGCCTGCACAAGGCTTACAGGAGGAATCATGAGGACAGTTCGTAACACGATCGCTGGTACGGTCGGGATCACCGTGGGCCTCCGTAAGGACGGCTCTGTGGCCGTCCTGTTCGACGACGACTCTATCGCCTGGTTCGACACGGAACTCTTCACCAAGTACTTCGAGGAGGTCTGACCATGAACGAGTGCCAGGAACAGCAGGTCTGGTTCGAGTTGTGGGGCTTCGACGGCTTCCGATGGGAGTTCATCGCAGACTTCGACAGTCGAGTCTACGCCGAGCGCCACGACCAGGAGAATGACTACGGCTACGAGCAGACCCGCATCAAGCGGGTCTACGGCACGGCATTGGAGCGGGGTTAGCCTCGCTCCAGCCCTGACTAGCAGGCACTAGGGTGCGAGCCCCTAGCAGGGCACTGGAGCGCCCGTGAGGGGCGCTCTGATTCAAGGGAGATGGACATGAACGCTTACCAGGTCGCAGAACTCCTCAACGCCATGATCAAGGCCGGTGAGGGCGGCACGGTGCGACGCTCAGGTGACCCGCTCCCCAGTCGGGGGTACTATGTGGGCGGCCTGTGCGGATCCCTTGTCTTCGATAGCGTCGACACCGTCGACCGAGGCGAGGTCGCCTGGTTCATCGGCAACCACTTCGCGTCGTACTACGGCGTATGGGTGGACACCGATGACAACAAGGTGTACATCGACGCGGTCTCTCATTTCATCTTCCGCAAGAATGCCCTTGAGACGGGCAAGGCGCGGGGAGAGATCGCCGTCTGGGACATCAAGAACAACTGCGAACTCCGTGTCGCAGAAATGGAAGACTGACCTTGCCGGTGACGCTCCTGGCGGGGTGAGATGGGCCATGAAATAGGCCCACAGGGCGACTGGCAGACATCAAGGTTCGAGTCCTTGACGCCCACGGGGTCGGCAAGTAGTCGACCTTAGGAATGAGGACTATCGTGCGAGAAGAGAAGCTGATCGCCATCGTTTTGGTGATCTTCGTGCTCCTGGGCCTTCTTTACGCCCTCTCCTCTTGCGGTTCGGGCAGCACGTACTACCATGTGCCCAGCTTCGACACCCACAAGAGCAAGACCCACAAGCCTTCGGGCGGGTCGGGCTTCAAGTGGGGCGGTGGCACAACCCGCAAGCGCTAAGCACGTCTAGGGTGACCGGCAGTCACCGGGGTTCGAGACCCCGGCACCCGCTGAGAGCGTCGCAGGGACGCTCTTGAGGAGGAATAGAATGTCCAAGTTCAGGACGTACTACATGGACACCGCACTCTTCAACCTCCCGGAGGTGATTGAGACCGCAAAGGAGCGCCTGGCCGACGTGGAGTTCGACACTCTCGTCGGGACCGGCTTCTCTGGCGGTGTCGTGATCCCCAGCCTCGCCCTGGCCTTGGGTAAGAAGTTCGTCCTGATCCGAAAGGAGACGGACGACTCCCACCACGGCAAGGGCCAGCTCCTCGGTGAGCTGGGTGACCGCTGGATCTTCGTGGACGACTTCGTGTCGTCCGGCGTGACTCGCAAGAGGGTGATCGAAAAGGTCGCCGCCGCCCGAGCGGCGAACGGGTTCGGCGATCCGATCGCGTCCGAGATGGTCGGGCAGTACATGTACGTGAACTACTCCGACGAGGGGCCGAAGTTCGAGGGGTACATCCCCGAGTGGGCGGAAATCTACTGGTAGGACGATGGTAGCCAGAACGGCATACACCTAGGTTCGAGTCCTGGGCTGGCACAACGAGTGTGTAGCTGGCGGCAATAGCGCTGACACGACACGGTTACTGTAAGGCAGGGCCGTGCCGAGTGTCAGAGGTTCGTGGGTTCGAATCCCACCACACTCGCTGGCGACACGAGGGTGTCGCCTGGCTCACAGGAAGAGGATGAACATGCGATACGGACAGGTCGGCCGCAAGGAAGAGGCTGAGTTCATTCGCGACTGGTTCAGGGTCATGGATAAGCATGGCCGCGCCACCTACCAGGCACCCGACGGCTTTAAGCGGCTCGGGAACGGTGCCTACCGCGTAGCTTACCTGGCAAAGGACAGCAACGTGGTCTACAAGGTGCAGTGGCGGGCGACGGAGCAGTACCAGAGTAACCGTAGCGAGTACCTCAACCTGCGTAGCATGATGCTGTGCAAGCTCCCGGAGGAAATCCGGTTCCCCAAGTACCATCTGTGGGAGCTGGACACTCCGGGGGACGAGGTCGCGGCGATGGAGTACCTTCCCAAGCTCCTGCAAAACTTCAGCACGTTCGGCGAGGGCAGTCGGCTCTGGGCGGCGAGGAACACGCTCTGCCGAGTCTTCCCCGCCCTCTGGGACAGCCACGGCGGCAACATCGCCGTAGACGAGGAGACCGGGCAGATCGTCCCGATCGATCTCGGCGGATACTACCGCCACGGCGTTCGGGACTATGACTACTGACGCACCACAGCCTTGACTAGCAGACACCTGAGTGCGAGTCTCAGGCAGGGCGCTGCGCTTACGGCGTAAGCCGTGCGCTTTAGACGCCACTTCGTGGCGACGTGGCGACGCACAAAGCGTCGCCTTCTTCAGGGAGGACTCATGAAAGAACTGTTGCAGCTTCTCCTGGAAGAGGCGGAAGCCGAGGAGCGTGACCACTGGTACAGTCACGACTACGGCGTCGAAGACAGGGCCCTCCAGGCCCTTCAGAAGGTCATCCGCAGGGCTCAGGCCCGACTCGAAGAGGAGAAGTGACGTGCACGGTATCGGCAACTTCCACGACGCTCAGACGATCCTTCACTGGGTTCGGGCCCACGGGTCCAGCGATCGATGGAACAAGCCCGTCTGCGTCCTCGACAAGTCCGCCCCGCAAGGGTGGGAGTTCGTGGGGACGGGGAGTGATCGGTCCGTGTGGCGCTCCCCGGAAGGGGTCGGCTACAAGGTTCAGCACAACGACTACGGTCAGTGTGCTGGCGAGATCGTCAAGCTCAAGGAAGTCTGGAGCGAAGGGCCGATCGACGGCATCCGGCTCCCGCAGTTCGAGAGCTACGAGGTGGGGGACGAGCTTGTCGTTGCGATCGAACTGATCGACGGCCTCACCCTCGGTAAGTATCGAGGTCCGGACGAGGATGACTTCTACGAGCTGATGCGCAAGGTCGAACGCGAGTACCACCTCTGGGACATGCACGAAGAGAACTGCATGGTGGAAATCTCCACCGGCAAGCTCGTGCCGGTGGACTTCGGCTAAAGGGGTTAGGGCGAACGGCATACACCTAGGTTCGAGTCCTAGGCGCCCACGAGAGCGCCCAAAGGGGCGCTCTGATAGGAGCACATGATGGACGAATATTGGGACTCCAGTGACCAGTGGATCGAGGAGGGTGTCTGCATCGTGTGCAGGACTCGCTCTGAGGCCATCGTCTGCTCGGCCGTTTGCAGCGACGTGCTGTCAATCCGGGAGAGCGGTCGCGACTGCGGCGCATGATACACTGGTACTAGTACTACGAACGGAGTTCGGCATGGCGTCTCGTAAGCACAAGCGGTACGGCCAGGGTGGCTTCAAGCACAAGCACACCCCCAACCTCGCCCGCCCCAACGGCAAGGCGTGGAAGAAGCTCCCCAAGGGGTTCGACCTGTACCGTGGGCGACTGATCACGGTGCGCCAGGACCTCGGCGGCACTACGGACTTCTTCCTCTGACTCCTGCATGACCAGGGAGAGCCGCGCCAGCCTTCGGGCTGGCCGGTTGTCCCGGCATCATGACGGTGTCGACTCTTAGAGGAGAATGCATGACGGACGATGGAATGAATCCGGCAGAGGCTGCCGCAGAGGCGATCCTCAAGGGGGAGTTCGATAAGGCGCAGGCCGAGTCGTGCCCGCAGGGCGCCGACTGTGCCGTCCACTTCCGCAACAACGAGGAGTACGTCGAAGAGGAGTACGAGTACGCTCGCATGATCGACTATGTGGGCGACTTCGTGGTCATCACCGACGACAGCCCTGAAGGCAACGGCGGTCTCGCTGTCCTGAGGGTGGCCCTTGGTCTGATCGACAAGATGCCCCCTCGCTGGGAGACCTGCGTCTACTACGTGGGTGAAGGCGTCATCGGCGACCTCTCCCGGAAGGGTGAGCAGGAGCGCCGTGACGCGCTCCGGTACCGTTGGCTGCATGACGAGTGGTCGGAGCTGAAGACTGTTCACCAGTCGACTGTGACGGCCCTAGCGTCCGGCCTGATCGACGTCTCGAAGCCTGTGGAGGGCTGATGGGATTCAAGGTGGCTAAGGAGGACGTCATCGAAGGCGTCGCTTACGCCGCTGGCGTGTCCGCCGAGGAGCTTCTGAACCGCATCGGTTCGGATTACTACGAAGTGGAGATCCGTGAGGACGAGAGGGACGTCCACGCCTACGACCAGACGGTCTACAGAGTGACGATCAAGATCGAACCCGTGGAGGGCTGATGGGACTCAAGCGAGAGAGCCTCAAGCGAGTCGAGGGTGTGGGTTACTACACATCCTACGGCTCGGACGCGAACGACGTTCTCGGCTACATCGAGAGTGACGTTCAGGACAGGCTGGAGGAAGACCCGCCGTACAACAGCTACGACAAGACCTTCAAGGTGACCATCATCGTCGAGGAGATCTGATTCCGTCCGCCCCTTTCGGGGGGCGGCGGTCTAGTCAGCACGAGTGGCCGAAAAATAAGTAGGCCCCCACCTTCGCACGGCCTTAGGGTTAGGTGGTTGTTCGCTCGTGCTGGCCAGTCCGCAGCAAGCGGAAATCGGAGAGGGGTAGCATGGCTATCTACGTGGTAAGCAGGTCCGGCAACAAGAACTTCGCACTGTATACCGACAGCGTCATCGAGGTCGTCTCCGGTGGGCTGAACCCCCTGGGTGACGCAAGGCAGTACGCTCACGACCACACCTCGGCCACCGGGGAACCGGCCTTCGTCTACGAGGTCGAGCTGGTTCACCGTGGCTCGTACAAGACCAAGAAGGAGGTAGTCTTTGTCCCTGCCCGGTAAGAGGCAGCAGATCGCTGCCGTCGCCAAGTTCCTGGACTCCGACCGTAACGAAGGGCGATCTCTTGAGGAGATCGCCTCGGACATCGTGGAAGGGTACCTGGACGCCATCACGCCTTCCCCGCCACCCCCGACCCTCAGAGTCGGGATGCTGCTCAAGACCTTGGTGAGCAACAAGGCTCACCGTGTGGCCTGGATCAGCGGGGAGAGGCTGTGGGTGGTGCCTGAGACCGGAGGATACGGCTGGCTCGGCGAGGTCCACAACGACATGTGGCTATACGCCGAGGAGTATCGCCCGAAGAAGCGGATCGACGGCAAGATGGTCGAAATGACCGACGAGATGATCGCCGAGGCGTGGTCTAACCCGGACTGGAAGGTCGGCGATCAAGCCTCCCAGCATCAGAGGGAGTTCAAGTACGAGGTCATCGCCACCGGCCCCGCCTGCGTCCTTCTGGTGAACCTCAAGAGCGGTGTCTACACCGCCGACAGCAACGCCAACATGTCCAAGTACTACAAGCGTGAACTGAAGGGCGGTTCGGAGTGGTGAACGCCATGGTCGCCATGTGGATGGTCTGGTCTCTAGCCTTGATCATGACCGGCATCGGCATGTGGGGTCAGTACTGGTACGACAAGGCGCATCGCTTGGGCGATGCGATCCAGTACATGGTCGAGGAGGAAGTAGAGGAGCGGTAAGAAAGCCCGGCCGAAAGGCCGGGCTCCCAAGGGCCGGTAGCTCAGTGGTTGAGCGCGTAGTGAACGTAGGTAGGCGGGTTCGATTCCCGTCCGGTCCACCTATCAGCCTTCGTAGTCTCGCTCGATGCGGGCCTGCATAGAAGCGTTTCCCTGGGGCTCTGAGCGCCCGTCGTAGCCTCCCCGGAGGTCGGCTAGGGAACCCTGCCCCAAGGCCCTCTGAAGGGCCTTCAGGGCCGTCTCGTGGCGCTGCTGGGCCGCCTGCCTGGTGATGCCCAGCTCGTCACCCACCTGGTTCCAGGTCAGCTCGTACTTGTAGCGCCAGAGGATCAGGTTGTAGTGCTCATCGGAGAGCCCGGAGACGGCGCGAGACACATCAGCGTACGATGCGAGGTTGTCGCCTGCGGTAGCGGGCTCCGATCTCTGGCGAGGCAGCCCGTCCCCGATAGCTTGGGACAGAGACTGCCAGTCCTCATGCTTGAAGACGACTTCAAGGATTCTCTTGATCAGGTCGACCGAGTACGTGAACACATCCTCCTCGTCGTAACCGTAGGTGGCAGCGTCCTCTTCCTTGAGGTAACTCAGCGCCGCCTTTGTCATAAGGTCTACGAGCAGCTGGTCTGATCCCTCAGACTTGCTGACGAGTTCCGAGACGGTGTTCTTGTTCTCCATGATCCACACCCAGAGCGTCTGTCTTACGTCGCGGACGTCGTGGTGTGCAGGGAACTTGGACGTAGCGATGGACGCCGCCCGGTCGACGGCGTCTGTCAGAAGTTCGTAGTTCAGCATCAGATGCGCTCTCCCTTGAAGTAACCCAGTCGATCCACCAGTGTGACCAGCTCAGGCCATACGCGCTTCCCATCGTCCTCCAGCCACGCGAACGACTGCTGCCAGGACACCGACCCGTCCTTGACGTACGACGCCTGGACAGGGTCCATGATACTTCCCGCGTTCATCGTGAAGCGGGGGGAAACGCGGCCGTTGTAGCCGAACGCACGAGTGATCAGGAAAGGCTGGTGAGTATGGCCGAAGACAAACGAATGATGGCTTCCGTACCGCTTCGTAAACTTCGCGTCCCAAGCGGAAGCGCTAGCGCAGTATCCCCCAGACTCGTGTCCGTGTACCGCGAGAGTGTTGGTGGCCACTCTGAGGGGGCCTCGTTCGTAGCTGACGCCCAGCTCCTTCAGGGCAAAGAGTTCTGGCATCTTCAGCGAGCGCAGGGCGCCGAGTGGCGCCGCGTACTTCTTGACGAAGTCGTTGACGCGAAGGTCGTGGTTGCCCTCAAGCCAGGTGATCTTGGCAGAGGGGACAGCGGTCCGGAGGGGTATGAGCACGTCTTCCCGGTAGCCGTCTATGTGCTCCTGTAGGGTGTCAGCGTACTCACCTGCTGTGCCCTTGGACCACTGTGACACAGTCGGGAAGTCGATGCCGTCACCGATCTGCACGATCTGATCCGGCTGGTACTTGTGTGCCACAGCGATGAGCTTGTGCAGCACAACGTCGTCATGGTAGGGATACTGCACATCTGGAATGATCATTGTGCTCTTAGTCTTGGCCATGACACAAGCATAGCACAGGAAAGGGATCTAGATGACACAACGCACAAAGCAGCCCAAGCTGTATGACACAGGCTCGACTGGACGCATCAGCGTCCAGCGCACAAGAGGGTTCCTCCAGGATCTCAACCTGCTCATGGCTACGCACAAGCTGGATGTGTCATCGGTTGCATAGCACAGCGACTGGAACGCACAGGGTCTGTGCTGCCAGTGGCACAGGGGGAAGAGTGAGTGACACAACCGAGCGGGCGCTCGTGCACAGCTTCTGGCACAGGGACCCTGGCGAACTCCAGGCGTACCGCTACGGCGGTCACGCCTACCTCTGGACGCAGCACATCGGACCCTACGTGGTTCGGACGTGGACGAACAGGGACGGCAAGCCCATCGCCACCGGCTGGTTCACCGTCTAAGTTACTCGCCAGTACCAGAATCTCAGAAAGGAGGAGGGTGAAGTCCCTCTACGACAGTCAGTCCCCGTGCCCCCTCTGCGGCCTCTCGTGGGCCCGTGGAGACGCTATCGCCAAGTGGCTGGGGGATTGGGTCCACGAGCCCTGCAAGGCCGCGAGAGTGGCGTCTATGGCCTCCAGGGGGGAGCGTACCGCGCTCCCCGACGCGAGAGGCTGGGCGGACCTGCCCGACAAGCTGGTTCGAACGAAGGGGCGAGGCAAGTCGGCTTGGGCCAAGGTGATGTGACCCTGCGCGGAGTTGGAACCGGACTTTATACTTGTCTTTAGGTTCTAGGGTTGACCACTGGCTTGGCGGCCCCCCCCAGGGACGCCTTAGATAAGCTAATATAACCTAACTAGAGGGCACCCCTGAAGGGTGCCCTTACTAGTAGTAAGGGTGGCTATGGAAGATGGCATAACCCGAGGCTCGGGTGTAGACATGAGCTACAACGGTCCACCGGTACCTCTGTACCGGCCCCCTTCGAGGGGGGCCGTACCGTACGAGCAGTGGCAGGATGATGCTGCTTGCCAGGGTCAAGACACTGAGCTGTTCGAGATAGAGACACCTGTAAGGTGGCTCTCTAAAGAGGCTCGGGAGGACAAGGAAGAGTTGATCTCCTGGGGCTTGGCCATCTGTACAGGATGCCCCGTAAGGGCATCCTGCCTGACCAACTCCAACGAGTTCGACAGGTACTGGGGTACTCGTGGAGGACAGCCCCCTGAGGGGCTGTTCCATGACTCCAAGATGCCTCACTACGAGTTGAAGAGGTACCTCAACGGCTTCCCTCCTGGCGGGGGAAAGGAGAGGGAACTCAAGAAGACGTGCAAGCGAGGGCATGACGACTGGTCCACCAGAGCCAACGGCAAGCGCCGTTGCCTCACTTGCGACAGGCTGCGCTGGGCAGGTAAGCTGGACTGACACCAGAGTGGTATCATGAGAGCATGAACTCAACCCTACCTCTCCCCGCTCACATCAGTTACAGTCAGTGGAAGTCCTACACTTCCTGCCCCCGCCAGTGGTATCTGGCCCGCCTTCGGGCGGGCCAGGAACTCCAGTCCTGGTATCTACCTATCGGTTCGTCGGTGCATGACGCAATAGAGCACCGCCTTGGCGGTGGCTCAGAGAGGTCTATGGAGACCTTCTTCTACCCTCTGGTAGAGAAGCAGATGGAAGTCGAGCCCGACCTCTCCAAGTGGCTGGCCGGTGGGCCAGCCGACTCCCCTGTTACTCACGAGAAGGCCCTCCAGAGGGCCGTGGAGTGCTACGAGAAGGCCGTTGAGTACCTCGATGAGCTGGACGTCTGGGAGGTGGAGTACGACGCCTCAGGAGGGCTTCCAGGGCTTTCTGTTCCGGTGAAGGCTTACGTCGACATCATCGGGGAACACAAGAAGAAGGGTCCGGTGATCGTCGACTGGAAGACCGGCAGCACCAAGCCTGACAACTTCCAGCTTGAGACGTACGCTGCCCTGCTGTCGGAGGTTGGCTACGGGCAGGGTGGTAATATGATTGGCGGCTGGCAGGGCAGGTACGTTATGCTGGCCCCCGGCTCAGCCAACACCAGGTACGTCGACCTCTCCAAGGTCGACCCTGCCGAGGTCGGGGCCAAGTACCAGAAGGTGCGTGAGCAGATGGAGGCCAAGATCTATAAGACGCAGGCTGGGTTCAACTGCCGGTTCTGCTTCCAGTCCGAGAACTGTCTGGTCAACAAGGGCATCACTAAGAGGAGTGTGTACTATGACCGATCAGCCGAAGACGGCTATCCATTCTGAGTCGATCAGCACGTGGTCCGCTCGGTTCCGAGAGTTGGTGGCTGCGGCACGCAAGGACGGCTACACCCTGAGTCTAGAGGACGCGGATACGGATCACCCGTACGTGGACCTGGAGAAGCGCACCAAGGAGGGCAGCCTCGCCGACTGGGACACGATCATCTGGACGGAGGATCTCACCTGATGGGCAGCCGAGAGGACGACGACTACTGGAACGATCTGTACGACAGCGCACCCGAGTGTGAGGACGAGCCGGATCACGGCTCGGACCACATGCTCTACGAGGTGGGTCGGTGGTTCTGCTGCCGCTGCGCCTACGACGACAACCAGGCAGCGAACGAGGAGGCATACAAGTATGGCTGAGATCGAGATCACCCTTCCGACCGTCCAGTACGGTAACATGAAGGTGCGGGCGACGCCCGAGGCGTTCGGCCTGGTGACCATGGCGGACGCCTATGAGCTGGGCGTGGCGGCTGCGGTCTACCTGAACCTCTTCTCTCAGGGGTTCAAGGCTGGCTCTCAGATGGACGTGAGCGCCCCTCAGGGCGCCTCGCGGGAGGCTGCCCCTGGTGACCCTCAGGCTGCGGCTGACAGGCTGGCAGAGGGGCGTCCACCGCGTACGGTGGACGAGGCCAACGAGATGGCGACACAGGTCATCAAGGACGCCCTCGGGGCCACCGAGGTCGACGAGGATGAGCCAGCCTTCCGAGAGCTGGACCCGGTGGACGACGCTGCCGAGGACGCTCGAACCGGCGATGAGTACACCAAGGCTCCGCCGTGGGATAAGCCTGCGACCGAGGTGAAGAAGCCTTGGGAGGCCGAGGCCACGATCCCGGCCGCACTCGGTAGCGGCTGGTAAGATGCAGCGCGGATGGTGCCCCGAGTGCGGATGTTCGACCTCGGACCCACTGATGTCCGGGGAGATCGTTTGCGATGACCCCGACTGCGGGTAT
>ERZ777004.5-NODE-5-length-28369-cov-12.924172_pt1 | contig 28369 bp, 41 predicted proteins | sample MGYA00374957_ERZ777004 | MGnify/ENA primary metagenome ERZ777004 (study PRJEB29303, sample SAMN08777187) | plant metagenome | isolation source: Switchgrass | host: Panicum virgatum | place: USA: Austin, Texas | collected 2014-11-04 ... | reverse complement strand
ACTTCGACGCGATTCTTAGTGCTGTCAACACTGGGTTGTTCGCCGGCGTTGTTCTGCTTCTGAGGAAATTCGTCAGCAGCATCACCGATTTCTTCTCCGGCGACTCCGGAATCCTCGAAGGCATCACGAACGCCATCGACGGTCTCACCGGTGCGCTGAACGGGATGCAGAACGCTTTGAATGCTACGGCTTTGCTTGCCATTGCTTTGGCTGTCGGTGTTCTGACGCTTTCGTTGATCGGTCTGTCCAAGATCGACGAAGCCGGACTCATTCGAGCGTCCGTTGCTATCGCTGTGATGTTCACTCAGTTGAGCATCGCCTTCATGGCATTCAACAAGATCAGCACTGGTGCCTCGGCGCTCAAAATAGGAGTAATGTCTGCGGGATTGATTCTGCTCGCGGTTGCTGTGAACATCCTGGCAAGCGCTGTGAAGAAACTTTCCGGTATGGATTGGAACGAACTCGCCAAGGGACTGACTGGACTCGCCGTTACGCTTGGCGTCCTCGTCCTCGCGGCCAATGGTCTGAACACGGCAACCCCAGGAATGATTCGGGCGGGTGCCGGACTGATTCTTCTGGCTGCAGCAGTTCGCATTCTCGTGACTTCTGTGGAAGCTCTCGGAGACATGAACTGGGAGAGTCTGGCTAAGGGTCTGACTGGCGTCGCAGTGTTGCTCGCCGCATTGGCTCTGTTTACCAAGTTCGCACAGGCGGGCAAGGTCGGTCTGGCCTCCGGTGCTGGAATTATTCTGCTGGCTACTGCTCTGAAGATCCTCGCTAGTGCGGTGGGGGACTTCAACAACTACAACTGGGAGCAGCTGGCTCGAGGTATGGCGGGAATAGCCGTTGGTCTTGGGCTGATCGTTGGCGCGATTAACCTGATTCCGCCGGGCTCCGTGTTCAAGGCTGCTGGAATCGTTGTGGTTTCTGCCGCATTGAACATCATTGCTAGTGCCGTCAAGAAGATGTCTGGACTCTCCTGGGGAGAAATCGCCAAGGGTCTGACGGTCATGGCGGCTTCACTGCTTGCCATCTCGCTTGCTATCGGGCTTCTTCCGCCTACGTCTATCGTTAGTGCTACGGGTATCCTCATCGTGGCCGCTGCATTGCAGATCCTTGCGAATGCGATGAAGAAGATGGGCGGAATGAGCTGGGAGGAGATCGCTAAGTCGCTGGTTGTCTTGGCGGGATCCTTGATCATCATTTCTGCGGCTCTGGTTGTTGCATCAGGAACTCTGGCTGGATCCGCAGCTATCCTGATCATGGCGGCTGCTCTTAGCTTGTTAGCCCCGGTGCTGGTTCAACTTGGCGCGATGAGCTGGAGTGATATTGCTGCTGGACTGACTGCGCTTGCCGGCGTCTTCCTCGTCATCGGTCTCGCCGGACTTGTGCTGGGACCGATCGTCCCGATCATTGCTGCTCTGGCCATTTCCATCGGAATTCTGGGCGTCGCGATGCTCGCGGCCGGCGTGGGTGTTCTGGCATTCGCGGTTGGATTGTCAATTCTGGCCGCGGCCGGGGCTGGAGCGACTGCGGCTATCGTTGGGATCGTCAAGGGTCTTGTCGGCCTGATTCCGTACGTGATGCAGCAAATCGCGATCGGTCTTGTACTGTTTGCGCAAGTAATCGCTAAGTCTGGCCCCGCCATCCTCGAGGCCATGACTACGGTGTTGGAAGCGATCATCGATGCGATCGTTCGACTGACTCCGAAGATTCTCACGACGCTCAACACTCTGCTGTTCTTGTTCCTCGACAAGATGATGCAGTCGATCCCCAAAATGGTAGACGCTGGTTTCAGAATCTCTACGGCGATTCTGGAGGGGATCTCTCGGCGTCTTCCTGACCTGATCGATAAGGGTGCTGACGTCATTGTCGCCTTCATCAAGGGCGTAACAAACGCTGTGCCGAAGATCACACTGGCCGCGACGATGGCTGTTATCGCATTCATCAACTCGATGACCGCACAGATTCGCGCTAGCAGTGGAGCTCTGGCTAACGCCGGCGCAAACTTGGCCGACGCATTGATTGACGGCGTTGTGCTCGGTCTGGGTCGCCTTGCTGGTCGTGCGGCGGCTAAGGCTGCGGAAGTGGCGCGAGGAATGTTGAAAGCTGCCCTCGGTGCTTTGGGTATCAAATCTCCGTCCAGAGAGTTCTACTGGATGGGCGAGATGATGATCGCTGGTGTGGTCAACAGTTTGACCGAGAATTCCAAGCGTTCCGAAAGGGCCGCTGGAGAACTCGGCGAGAACATGATCAACTCGATGAGCGAGACTCTGAGTGGGCTTAGCGCAGTGCTTGGTAAGGATCTGATCGATTTCGACCCGACGATTACGCCGGTTCTGGATCTTTCCCAGATCAAGAAGGATGCAACGGAAATCGGCAACTTGCTGAGCCTTCCGGAGTTCGACGTGCGAGGAGCCTACAACAGCGCAAAGAACGCTGGAACGGGCTTCGAAGACAATCGTTCTCCGGACGAGTCTGGCGACGGGAAGAGCTCCGGCTCGACCTACACTTACGTGCAAAACAACAATTCGCCGAAAGCTCTTGACCCGATCGAGATCTATCGGCAGACGAACAACCTCATTTCCAGGACGCAGCAGAAGGGAGAGAGCTAGTGCTTGGCTATATTCAGAAGCTCGACATCACGAATGCCAGGGGCAATGTTCTCTCCTTGGAGATCGAAGAGGACGACGGGCCTTATCAGGTAAATTCAATCGAAGGGTTGGACCCTGGTAAGGCCGCGTTGGTTTCATCGAGCTACGCGGGGGCCGACGGAGGAGTTTTTCAGTCGGCTACCCGCCCTCCTCGAAATATCGTCATCAAACTGGACTTGGATCCTGATTTCGATCCGACGACGTACGAAAGCGCTCGGTCCGAGCTTTACAAGTGGTTCATGCCGAAGGCTACGATCACGCAGCGGTATTACTTGTCCACGGGGTTATATTTGGACATCGAAGGAATTGTTGAGTCCAATGATTCCCCGATATTCGATGAAGATCCCGACGTTACCATCTCGGTGATGTGTTACGACCCCGACTTCATCGACGGGCGAATGATTACCGTCCCGGGAACAAGCGTCGACGACACGACAAGTACGGAGATCGATTATCCCGGTAGTGTCGAAGCTGGAACTGTTCTGACGATCCATTTCAACCGATCTGTCAGTGAATTCAGCGTCTACAACATCGACGAAGGCGGGAATATCCAGCAGCTCAACTTCTCGGGCACTTTGCTGGATGGCGACGAGCTGGTCATCAGTTCGCTGGATGGGAACAAGGGTATCACACTCACTCGAGCCGGCGTATCTAGCTCGTATCTGTACGGACGTACCGCACAATCCAGCTGGATCAAATTGTTCGAGGGGTTGAATCAGTTTCGGGTATTTGCCGAAGGTGACCCAATTCCGTATGACTTAGAGTATCGAGTGAGGTATGGAGGCCTGTAATGGACGTGTTCATTCTGGACTCTTTGCTTCGCCCAATCGACATCATCGATCGATACTACTCGTTCATCTGGACTGAGCGATACGCGTCGAAAGGTGATTTCCAGCTGGTTCTCGCGGCTACACCCGCGAACCGAAACCGGTTTGTCGAAGACACGATGCTCTGGATCAACGAGTCGAACCGAATCATGCGTGTGAAGACCGTCAAGGATACCGTGGATGTCGAAAAGGGCGCCACTTTGACGGTGGAAGGTTTTGAGCTTTCATCCATCTTCGAGGAACGAGTTTCTGGTTCTTTGGATGACGGAATGCTCAATGCCGTCACATATTTCAACGGATTGACGCCCATTCCACTCGTTCGAACGATGGTTTGGCGAATTTGCATCGCTTCTAGCGGTTGGCAAATCAATCCGGGAGACACAATCCCATATTTGCAGGATCCTTTCGGTTCTCCTGGAAGTCTCTATCCTGCAGATACAATTCCTCACCCTAGCGATCCGTTGGTCTGGGAACAGAAGCTTGCGAGCCTATATTCTGCGATCACGGACGTGGCTGAAGCATACGATTTCGGTTTCCGTCTCTACAAGGATCCGAATGCCTCTAAGCTATATTTTGAGGCTTATACGGGTATCGATCGGACTAGCGCTCAGTCGACTTATCCGCCAGTCGTGTTTTCCAGCGATATGCGGAGTCTCAAAAACACAACCGATTACAAGGACAACAAAGAACACTTCAACGTTGTCATTGCCGCTTATATTTACAAGAACGAAGTAGAAGGCGGGTACCCTCCGGAATTGACCGTTTCTGTAACGGTTTCCGACCCCGAGTTAGCATTTTCCTCCGGGGGGTTCGATCAGAAAACTAAAGTGATCACCATCTCGCAGCTTCCCGATGGCGTCGAGTTGGTTGATGCTCCAGCTTATTTGACGCAGTTAGCGCAAGAAGAACTGACTCGTTCGCGCTCTACCAACGTGTATGACGGCGAGGTTGATCAACACTCGCAATTCGTATACGGACGAGACTACAATCTCGGCGATCTTGTCGAGGTTCGTGGTAGTGATGGTGGCGCCGCCTTCATGCGAGTCGAGGAACAAATCTTCAAGCGAGACGCGAATGGAACCGTGTCTTATCCGTCCTTGGTGACGAAAGAATCCATCAACCCCGGTACATGGCGTTCCTGGAAGTACGATGTCAACTGGGTTGACATGGGCTCCGGCGAATACTGGAACAATCAGTAACGAGAGGAGGCTATCGTGGCTGTTGGAGACGATGCCGCTGCCGCGGGTCTTCCCCTGGTGCCTGATTCAGGGGAAGATGGCAAGGTCAAGTGGGGAGCCCGCGAGATCAACCGAACTCGCGACTTCGTCGCACAGTTGCTGGCTCTGATTCCCATCAGTAAATCGGCGTACCGGTCATCCGCAGGGATATCTTCCGGCACTGCCGAACCCACAGGGGGTACGGACGGGGATATCTACTTCAAGATCTTGAGCTAGTCATGCCCGACTACACGCTGGGCATCGGCGGACCAAATGTAATGATGATCCGCGATACAGGCGGATGGGTAGAGTTCTGGTTCAAAACCGGGTCGTCCACCTGGAATAACGACCAGTGGTGGTCTTGGGCCGCAAACGGGACAAGCTCTCGTGAAAAATTCAGGCTTTTGCGAGGCGGAAACTGGCAGAAGTTCGGGGCTGTATTTGTCTCGTACGACCAGGATATTCGCTTCACTATCGAGGGCGCAGGCCTCGGTTGGTCTACCACAAACTTCTGGCAGCATATTCAGAGGTCTACGGTTCCTCAGCCGCCTTGGCTTCGTTCTGCGACCCCGATATCTTCAAGTGCGATTCAGATCGTATTTTGGGACGGGCCGAACGGCGGTTCGCCCATTACGGCCAGACAGATTGGCTGGGGCGCTTCATCCAGTGGACCAACCTATACGGCATGGTCCGATGGCGACGATCCCATCACAGGATTCTCTGCCGGTCAACGAGTATATTTCTGGGCAAGGACACAGAATGCTCTCGGTTGGAGTGGTTGGTCAAATCGCCTAGAGGCGACGACTTGGCAAACGCCGGCGGCTCCAGCAGCCGCAACGTTTGTTGACGTTACGCAGAGATCGGTAGGGGTAAACTTTCCCTTCACCGTACGTCCTGGCGATCCTCCCAACTTGGAAAAACAATTCAAGTACGGTAGGGACGCTACAGGCGCAGTAATCGACGCCACTGTGAATGTCGATGAGACAACTGAATATTTGTACAACCTCGACCCGGGACAAACGTATTACTTCTGGGCCAGGGCTAGAAACTCAGTAGGCTGGGGGCCATGGACGTCGACAGCTTCTAAAGTAATTCTGATTGCAGGATCTAGAGTGCTTGTCGCCGGCCAATGGAAGCGTGCTGTTCCCTACGTGAAAGTTGGCGGAGTATGGAAGGTGGCAGAGCCATGGGTGAAGAATCAGGGGGTCTGGAGAAAGACCTCGATATGAAGCACCCTATTTGGGGACTTCGACCGTGGAAACGCCACAGTACGATCTTGGCGGTAGTCGGTTGTATGTTTATCCTGGTCGGACTTCAGTACATTTTCACCGGGACGACGCCGACGAGGGAACGAGCGTTGTTCGTTCTCGTTCAATTTGCTCCGTTGAAATTCTGGGGATCCTTGTTGGTCCTTGCAGGAATTCTTGCGATGCTCTCGACAAAATGGCCTCCTCGAATCGAAACTTGGGGATACATCGTACTGACAGGAATGTCGGCGGGGTGGTCTGCCACGTATCTGACGGGTGTCATATTCTTCCATGCTCCGGCCGCAGCTATTGGGCAGTCGATCATTTGGGCTGCGCTCGCTTTCATGTGGTGGGCTATTTCGGGTTTTCCGAACCCCGATAGACCGAACGGAGGATGAGATGGAAGCCAAAGACTGGGCCACCATCATTGTGGCTGCCATCACACTTGTGTCGGCCTTTCTTGCCGCTCGCTCAGCAGCCAGCGCATCGAAATACAGCAGTCGTACGCAAGCCGAAACGGAAGCATACGCCCGCGCTCGAGCAATGGATGTTCAGACGATCGAGAGGCAGGACAAAGAACTCGACGAACTCGAGAAAAAGTACGACTTGCTCGATGAAAAATACAAGTTTCTCAAGCAAGACAACGAACGACTCCACGAAGACAACGACCGTCTACGTAGGCGGGTGACTCGTTTAGAACGCCTTGAAGAGAGGCTCAAAGAGTTAGGATATTCCGTTGAATAACACCGGTTTCACTCTCCCCCCGAAGCTGTACGACTTTCTCAAGTGGTTCGCGCTCGTCGTGTTGCCTCTCGCCGCGGCGCTCGTGATCACACTCGGTCAGCTGCTGCACTGGGACGCCTCCATCGTCGTGGCTGGCGTTCTGACGGCCGTGGACACTTTCCTGGGCGGTTTGCTCAGCAAGAGCGCGAGCAACTACAAGCAGAGCGACATGCAGGCTTTCGGCGACTTGATCGTGAAGCAGGACGTCGACGGAACTCCCATGGGCCTGAAACTCGTCGGTTACCACGAGAGCCCCGTCTTCGAAGAAGGCAGTCAGGTGTACCTGAACGTGAAGCGCGAACAGATGGTGGAGCGTCCCCCGGACTTCAAGAATCGGGGCTTCCAGCAGTAGTCGCAAGAAATACATGGCTAATAGTGAGACCCCTCGAAAGGATTAGCCATGTTCAAGCGCAACCCGATCAAGACCAAAGTCAACGAACAGATCATCGACCTGCTCGAACGTATGGCTCTGGAGCCCGGTTACACCGACAACTACAAGTCGATGGCCAGCCACGTGGAAAAGCTCATGGAACTTCAGCAGAAGGATTCCATCAGCAAGGACACGTGGGTGACCGTCGGTACGCACATTGCCGGTCTGATCGTGCTCATGAACCACGAACGAACGCACGTGATCGCTTCGAAGGCTTTCGGCCTCGTGAAGAAGATCGTTTAGACAGCTACACAAGAGACCTCGAACCCTACGCCCTGTACACCTCCCCCGTACAGGGCGTAGGGTTTGCGAGGATTTATTTTTTTGCTCGCAAGATTTACATGGCCTATAATGAGACCCGTTAACTCTGAAAGGACTTACCATGACCACCCAGGACAAGATCGTCTTCGGTCTGTACGTCGTCACGTCGGTCGCCGTCGTTGCTCACGCAGCGGTGGAGATCAACAAGACGTTCGGCCAGACCCGAGAGGAGCGCAAGTTCCGGAAGGCCGCCAAGAAGTCGAACAAAGTCACGAACATCAAGTAACCGCGAGCCCCTACGGGGGCTTTAGGTTTTTGAAAGGACACGTAATGAATTCCGAAGATAAAGCCTTCATCGTCATCATCGCCATTCTCTGCTTCACGTTCGTGGTTGCTCCGCTTCTGTTCGCTGCGGTTTGCGTCATCACCGGCTGCTAGTTCGCAAGATTTACATGGCTTATTATGAGACCCCACTGAAGGAGAAGCCATGTTCAAGAACAAAGCGATCCAGATGAGTGTCGTCAACAAGACTGACGTCGAGAGCAATTCCGACGCCGTTCCGGCCCAGCCGGTGGACTACGTCAAGATCGCTGAGATCGCGACGGAATTCACTGTCAAGTCCGTGACGGCTGTCGGCGCTGTAATCGCCGCCAACAAGTTGCTGACCACCGTCTGCGACATCGCCAAGATCGCCGCACAAGCAAAACTGAAGTAACTCTCAAACCGAAAAGCCCGCAAGGGCTTTAGGTTTTTGTGGAGGTCTCATGTTCGACTTCGAACCGTTTATCATCGATTTCTGTGACGACTGTGGAACTCGCCATGCTCCGATTCGCGAGTGCCCTTTCGAAAAAGCTTTCCAAGAATATGTCGTGAATAATTATTACGGATCCGACTCGGAGCCCATCGGTCGCGAATGGTTCCGAGAGGAGATCTGGAATGAGAGAAAAAATGAGACGTAAATTCACCACCGCCGAAGTCTTCCTCCTCTTCATATTTCTCCCGATGTTGCTGATCGCCATGGCCGCATGTGTGCTGGGCATCATCTACTACTTCTTCGGCTGATTCGCAAGATTTACACGTCGTATAATAGAAGAGAGAAGAGATCCGAAAGGATTCCGAGACACGAATGCGTGGGTGAAACCCCCACCCGGAGTGGCAGCACAAGACAGCTGCTTAACGGATAGTTTTCGTTGGACTATCACCTCTTCTTTAATTTGTCCAAAATCCTCCGAAAGGAACGTCATGAAGAAGTTCGCCATTTTCGTCACGCTGATCATCATCGTCGTCGGTGCGATCGCCATCTACCAGCACTCCCCCCGTTCGCCCCAGAACCGCCCGGCCGGCGGGAACGCGGTCGTCGCCAGTGTCGTCAACACCCCGCAGAACGAGACGATCGCAGACCTCGAGCTGCCCCTCGTGAACCTGACGGGCAAGTGGGCGGCCGAGAACACGAACTACAGCTTTGTCGCCGAGGTCACGGCCGACCGCATCAAGATCCACCTGTTGACCTCGCCGGAGCAGGGGATGCTGTACTGGGACGGGACTTTCAAGGGTTCGGAGTCGCCGGGCAACACGATCACGTCGGATCGCGACAAGGACGCCGTGATGCTCTCGGGCAGCGACACGAAAGATTTCTCCGTGGAAGACGACAAGATTTCCTTCACCTTCCAGATCCTCGGAACGGACACGAAGGTGAACCTGACACGATGAGTGCACTCGAAGCGGCCGTGTGGATCATCGGAATCATCACGGCCGGCGTGACAATTCGTTACACGGTCGGATCCTTCGGTCGAGCAAACGTCACGATCAAAGAAGTACAACAGGAAGTGAAAAAGAATGACTGCGAAAGCGATTCTGAAGAGCGTTGAGAAATTCGTCATCGACAACTCCCCCGGGATCCTGACGGGACTCGGCGTCGCGGGGGCGGTGACTACTGCGGTCCTGACTGGTAAGGCCGCGTGGAACTCTGCGGTAATCATCGACCGCGAATTCGATGCATATCCGTCGGGTCCTTCCACGAAACAGCGAGTCGAGCTCGTCTGGAAGGAATTCATTCCGCCGGCTGCGGTTGGCGTCGTCACGATCGCCGCAATCATCGGCGCCAACCAGATCGGGTCAAGGCGAGCAGCCGCATTCGCCGCGGCCTACAAGCTTTCGGAGCAGCTGAGCGATGACTACAAGAAAAAGGTCGTCGAAACTCTCGGTCTACAGAAGGAAGAGAAAATGCGGTCCGAGCTGGCCGCAGAGAAAATGAAGGAGAACCCGCCTTCGAAGTCGATGATCGTCGTGGCGGGAACGAACGTCCTGTTCTACGACGAACTGTCCGGACGCTACTTCCACAACACGATGGAAAAAGTTCAGCGGTCCGTCAACGAGATCAACCATCAGGTCAACAACTACTTCTGCGCGTCGCTGACGGAGTTCTACGAGAAGATCGGTCTGACGTCCACGACTTTGTCGGACAGCATCGGTTGGAACTCCGACGAGCTGCTCGAAGTGCAGTTCTCGCCCACCATGGTCGAGGACCAGCCGGCTATCATGATCGGCTACAACCACGAGCCCATCAAGGGCTACGACCGCTGTCAGTAAGGAGAGCAAGTGTTCAAAAGGACAATCAAGTTCGAAACCCTCGACGGGGAGGAGAAGACCCGGGAATTCTACTTCCACATCTCCAAGTCCGAGCTGATGGCTATGGCGAACGACGCCGACTCGATGCAGGAGCGCATCAAGCGGATCCAGGCCACCAACGACGTTCGGGCGGTCATCGAGGAGTTCCGCAGCCTCATCCGGATGTCGGTCGGCATCCGCTCGGAGGACGGGGAGCGTTTCATCAAGACGCCGGAGGCGCAGAGCTACCTGCTCGATTCGCCGGCGTTCGACGAGCTGCTCTTCGATCTGATCAGCAAGCCCGACGCCGCGGTCGAGTTCATCAAGCAGCTGGTCCCGCAGAAGCTCCAGGACGATCTGCAGAAGGAGCTCGAGAAGCAGAAGGCCGTCGCTGATCCGCTCAGGGAGCCGAGTGACCCGCGACCGAACTACCAGGTCGAACATCGCAAGCCCACCCCCACCGAGCTCCAGAAGATGACAAAGGAGGAACTGCAGGAAGCCTGGTCCTGGACCATCGAGAACGGGCTGGCATAAAAATTGTGAGTGACGGGGGACCGCGAAGGGGTCCGGCCGTAAACGCGGCGCGGCAGGGTCTGCCTCTTATTCCGGACGCCATCCTTAAACGACAGCCGACGAATAAAAATGTGCCCTCACTCGCAAGTTTTACACGCCTTATAATGAGACCCCATTTAAGGAGAAGCCGTGAACAAGATCAAGGTTTTCAAGAACGCTGTCAAGCTCGTCATCAGCGTCGGAGCCTCCACAATCGTCAAGCAAATCATCGAAAACAACGTTGAAGCCGAGAAGACCATCGACAAGGTGGCCGTCCCGGTGGCAAGCGCTGCAATCGGTGGTGCTGTTGGAAAGATTGCCGGAGAGTACACCGACGACATGATCGACGAGGTTGTCGACGCTTGGAAGAAGTTCAAGTCGCGCGAGACCGCCGAATGACATCAAAACCGAAAAGCCCGCAAGGGCTTTAGGTTTTCTCGGTTTAAGAATAGAGGACCATGACGAACGAATTCCCCGGGAACTCCAAGAGCACGCGAACTCAGAGTTCTGAAACCGAGCGTGAAAAAATCGAGCCGGTGGTCATCAATCCTGTCGAGAACAGGAAGAAGCCGCTTCTCAAACGAATCGCGAACATTTTCATCGGCGGAGATTCGAAGAGCGTTGTCAACTACGTCCTGATGGACGTGCTGGTTCCGCAGGCCAAGGAGATGTTGGCCGAGGCAACCAGCCAGGGGATCGAGAGGATGATCTATGGAGAATCTCGGCCTAGCCATCGCAGAGGCTATTCAGCGCGCCCTGCTGGTGGACCCACCCCCTACAACCGGTACGCCGTTCGAGGGAACAATCCGCTCGGACGGGCAGGTTCTGACGATCGACGTCCAGTGGCAGAGCCAAGGTCACAGGATGTTGACGACCTGTTGTTTGCCACTCGCATAGAGGCAGAGACGACACTCGACCGCATGTACGACATGCTGCAGAACTACGAGACCGTCAGCGTCGCGGACCTCAACAGTCTCATCAGCCGGTCGTCGAGCTACACCGATCAGAAGTGGGGATGGACGAGTCTCGCCGGAAGTCGCATATTCCCAGACCGAAGCCGCGGTTACATCCTGGAACTCCCTCGAGTCACACCGATCGACTGAACTTCATATTTCTTCGAGAAAAGGAAACGCAATGAAATTCATTCCCACAGCGGTGGCCAACAAGATCGGCAAGCCGCTGCTGCACCTGCAGAAGGCTTCGCCCCAGATCATGTTCGCCGGCGGGATCGTGGCCGGTGGCGCCGGTGTCGTGATGGCCTGCCGATCCACGCTCAAGCTGAGCGACACTCTCGACAAGTACGAGGAGCTCCGCGAGAAGTCCGTCGCCTTGTTCGACGAGGGACAGAACGCGGACTACAGCGAGAAGGATCACGCCAAGGATCTGACCGTCATCAAGGTCAAGACGATCCTGGACGTCACGAAGCTGTACGCGCCGGCGGCTGGTCTGCTGATGATCTCGGCGGCTCTGCTCACCGGTTCGCACATCACGCTGAACCGTCGGAACGCTTCGGTGGCTGCGGCCTACGCGGCAACGGACAAGGCGTTCAAGGAGTACCAGCAGCGCGTACTCGAGAAGTACGGTCGGGACGTTCACGACGAGATGCGTTACGGCGCGCAGACCGTCGAGGAAACCGTCGAAGGTGCTGACGGCAAGAAGAAGGTCGTCAAGAAGAAGGTCGTTGGCGAAGGCGCTCCGTCGCAGTACGCGCGATTCTTCGACGAGCTCTGCGAGCCCCACCAGCGGGACCCGGAGATCAACCGCATCTTCCTGCAGTCGCAGCAGTCGTACTTCAACGACCTGCTGCAGATCAAGGGTTACGTGTTCCTGAACGACGTCTATCGGGCGCTGGGCATGGAAGAGACTCGAGCCGGGCAGGTCGTCGGCTGGGTTCTCGGGAAGACCGGCGACAACTGCGTCGACTTCGGCATCTTCGACAACGTCTCGAACCCGCACGTTCGGGACTTCGTAAACGGTCGGGAGTACTCGATTCTGCTCGACTTCAACGTCGACGGCGTCATCCTCGACCACCTGAAGAAGGACTGACGATGAATCAGTCGATCAAGCTGGCCGGCATCGCTGTTGTGGGTGCCGGCATCGGGTTCGCGGTCGGGTACAAGATCGCGGAGAAGCAGATGTCCGCACGCTTCGAGGAGCGTCTCGCCGAAGAGACGCAGGGTATGAAGGAGTTCTACGAGACGGTTCGGAAGCCGTACGCCTCCCCTGAGGACGCCGTTAAGGAACTGATCGAGGAGGCTCCGGGTCCCGTCGATCCCCGCGTTCCGAACGGCAGGGTGCAGTACCACAAGGTTCAGCCCAAGCCTGCGGAAGACGAGGTCATCGATATTCCCGAGAAGCAGCCGGTGCAGAACGTCTTCTCGAAGGTCGATCCCTACATCATTGACCAGGAAGCGTTCATGGCGAACGACCCGGAGCACACCCAGACCACGCTCACTTACTACGAGAAGAGCGACCAGGTCTGCGGTGAGGCGGACGAGCCGATCGACAATTCCGAGATCGTCGTCGGGACGTTGTTCAAGACTCGCTTCGGCGAGGGCTCGAGCGACAAGAACGTCGTGCACGTGCGGAACGACGACCTGCGGATGGATTTCGAGGTCGTCCGATCCGAGGGATCCTACGAGGAAGAAGTTCTCGGCGAGACCCCCGACAGCTCGGTGCCGCCTCACAAGCGTGTGAAGTTCGAGGGTAGATGACCCCCGGGACCCTTGACGAGGAGTACCTGCTCTGGCTCTACAAGCAGGTACGAACCGTCAGGACGACCCGACGAAGCTCTAGCACGTACTGGGATTTATTCCGACAGTTATTCAGCACTGAATTCGTTTGGTTCGTCCCGAACGACGACAACCGAGCGGCTGACGGTAGAGAACTTCGTCAAGAGTGGATATCCAGAACCGGTAAGGAAGTGGACGCCAGCTGGCTCGAGATGGGTTGCTCATTTCTTGAGTTGCTGATCGGTCTATCGAGACGGCTGGCGTTCGAAGGCGGTAAGGACGGTCCGTCTTGGTTCTGGCATCTGATCAACAATTTGGGTTTACAGGGATACCACGATTGGAGCAATTTCAATCCTGAGGATGTCGACGATATCACGCACGTCGTCATGTTCAGGACATACGAGCCGGATGGAACAGGCGGCTTATTTCCTATTCCGGATAGTCCGAATGATCAACGAACAGTAGAAATCTGGTACCAGCTCAGCGAGTACCTACTTCAAGACACGTAAGGGGGTTTGGTGGACTTCTACAAAATCCAGGTAGACGAGAAGAAAGACGGAGGTCTCGTCTTAACCCCCAACTTCATCGTAGGTAGGTCAAAAGACCTGATGGTGCGAGGCCGCTCGTTCTACGCCATCTGGGATGAAGAAGCTGGGCTCTGGTCCACAGATGAATACGATGTAAGCCGGCTGGTCGACGCCGAGATGTACAAGTACGCCGAGGAGAAGTTCCCTGGGCAGAACGTCACTATCAAGTCGATGACGAATTACAACAGCAAGACTTGGCTGAACTACCGGATGTTCATCGGAAACATCAGCGACAACAGTCACCAGCTAGATGAGAACTTGACTTTCGCAAATCAGGAAGTCAAGCGATCGGATTACGTCAGCCGACGGCTTCCATATTCGTTGGAAGAGGGCGACCACTCGTCTTGGGACGAACTCGTAGGTACGCTCTACTCTATCGAGGAAAGGAAGAAGATCGAATGGGCGATTGGATCGATCGTATCCGGGGATTCGAAGAAGATTCAGAAGTTCTTCGTGTTCTACGGCCAACCAGGGACGGGCAAGTCGACGATTATGAGCATCGTCGAGAAGCTCTTCGAAGGATATACGGCGACCTTCGAAGCGAAGGCGCTGGGTTCCTCCAACAACTCCTTCGCGACCGAAGCTTTCAAGAGCAATCCGCTTGTTGCCATTCAACACGACGGCGACTTGTCGCGTATCGACGACAACACGAAGTTGAACTCGATTGTTGCTCACGAAGATATCCGGATGAACGAGAAGTACAAGCCCAGCTACGTTGGCCGGGTGAACGCTTTGCTGTTCATGGGGACCAACCAGCCTGTAAAAATCTCGGATGCCAAATCCGGCATCATCAGGCGGCTCATCGATATTCACCCGACCGGTGTGACCATTCCCCCGAATCAATACAACACCCTGATGTCTCGGATCGACTTCGAGCTTGGCGCAATAGCCCAACACTGTCTCGACGTTTATCGTTCGCTCGGGAAGAACTACTACAATACATATCGTCCGACTGAAATGCAGTTCCAGACCGACATCATTTTCAACTTCGTCGAGTACTACCACGACGAATTCAAGATGGCGGAAGGCATCACGCTGAAACGAGCGTATGCTATGTACAAGGATTTCTGCGACACGACTGGGATCGAGAAGCCGATTCCGCAGTACAAATTACGAGAAGAGCTCCGCAACTACTTCGACGATTTCAAGGATAAGGCGGAGGTGAACGGTGAAATTCTACGGAGCTACTACTCAGGTTTCTCTTCCACTCATTTCAAAGAACCAGCCGTATCACATAACGCCGTGTTCAGTCTGGTCATCGAAGACAAGACATCTCTTCTTGATGGCGAGTTGGCTGAAGAGCTGGCGCAATACTCTACTACAGGTGGAACGCCTGGGCTATCGTGGTCCAAGGTTACATCGACCCTGAAAGATTTGGATACTTCTCGGGAACACTTCGTGATGGTGCCTGAGAATCATATCGTGATCGATTTTGACCTGACGGGAGAAAACGGTGGGAAAGCACTCGCTCGTAATCTCGAGGCCGCCTCGGCGTGGCCCCCGACGTATGCTGAGCTGTCCAAGAGCGGTGAAGGTGTTCATCTTCACTACTATTACGATGGCGATGCTACTCAACTCTCCCGTGTCTACTCGGAGGGGATCGAGGTCAAGGTATTCACTGGAAAAGCCTCGCTCCGTCGAAAGCTCACCAAGTGCAATACTGTTCCAATTGCCACGCTTAAGGGTGGCCTTCCTCTCAAGGAGAAATCAAGCGTGCTTACCTCCGACACAATTCGCAGCGAACGGGGGTTGCGCGATCTCATTGCCCGCAATTTCCGTAAAGAGATCCATCCGGGAACTAAGCCGTCGATTGACTTCATCAAGAAGATTCTCGACGAAGCCTTCGAGTCCGGGCTTACTTACGACGTCAGCGACCTTCGTCCCAAACTGGTGGCATTCGCCAACAATTCGACGAACCAATCCATGGCTTGCCTCAAGATCGTACAGGGAATGCGATTCAAGAGCGCTGACGGACTCGTTTCAGTACCCGAACCCCGACAGCCAGCCGACGATTCCGATGCGCCGGTTGTCTTCTTCGACGTCGAGGTTTTCCCGAATCTCTTCGTAGTCTGTTGGATGTACGAGAACTCGGACAAGGTTGTCCGGATGATCAATCCGACAGCCGAGGACATGGAGCGGCTGTTCAAGCTCAAGCTCGTCGGATTCTATAACCGCCGATACGACAACCACATCGTGTACGGGCGGTACATGGGCTACAACAACGCCCAGTTGTTCGCACTCAGCCAGAAGCTGATCGGCAACGGATCCGGCGCAATGTTCGCAGCGGCCTACAACCTGTCGTACGCGGACATCTGGGATTTCTCGAGCGAGAAGAAGTCGCTCAAGAAGTTCGAGATCGAGCTGGGAATTCCCCACCAGGAATTCGAGCACCCCTGGGATCAGGACGTTCCCCCGGAGATGTGGGAGAAGGTCGCGGAGTACTGTGAGAACGACGTTCGAGCTACCAAAGCCGTTTGGCTGGCTCGACAGCAGGATTTCGTCGCCCGACAGATTCTCGCCGATGTGAGTGGCCTGACGGTCAACGATCCCACGGCGAAGCACACCGCCCAGATCATTTTCGAGGGCGACAAAAATCCTCAGACGAAGTTCGTTTACACGAATCTCGCACGAGAATTCCCGGGGTACGAGTTCGACGCCGGCAAATCGACGTACATGGACGAGGAGGTAGGCGAAGGTGGATACGTCTACGCCGAACCCGGTATGTACGAAAACGTGGCTCTACTGGATGTGGCGTCGATGCATCCGACGTCTATCATCAAGCTCAACATGTTCGGGGAATACACCAAAAATTTCGAGGCGCTCGTTCAGGCTCGCTTGGCAATCAAGAACGGCGACTACGAGAGTGCTCGAGGAATGCTTGGCGGAAAGCTGGCGCCCTACCTCAAGGATGCCAAAAACGCCAAGGATCTCGCCTGGGCACTGAAGATCATCATCAACATCGTGTACGGCCTGACGTCGGCTACGTTCGACAGTCCGTTCCGGGACAAGCGAAACAAGGACAACATCGCTGCGAAGCGCGGTGCTCTGTTCATGATCGAGCTGAAGCGATACGTCCAGGAACTCGGCTACAAGGTCGTGCACATCAAGACCGACTCGATCAAGATCGCGAATGCCGACGAAGAGATCATCGATCTGATCTACAACTTCGGCCAGAAGTACGGGTACAACTTCGAGCATGAGTCGACCTACGAGAAGTTCTGTCTCGTGAACGATGCTGTCTACGTCGCCAAGACGGGCGGTCAGGACAGCCACTGGTCGGCAACCGGCGCGCAGTTCAAGGTGCCGTTCGTGTTCAAGACGCTGTTCTCCGGCGAACCGATTCTCCCGAACGACTTGGCTGAGACGAAGCAGGTCGCCAAGGGATACATGTACTTGAAGTACGAGAACGATTCCAAGTTCGTCGGTAGGACGGGCCGCTTCATCCCCGTCGTTTCGGGAGGCGGCGAACTGATCCGTAAGGACGCGACTGGCAAGGAATTCGCTGTGACCGGGACCAAGGGCTATCGCTGGCTCGAGTCGGATGCGGTGAAGGCTGCAGGAATCGAGCCGGAAGTCGACCTTGGATATTTCGAAGGACTGGTCGAGAAGGCGAAAGAGACGATCAACCAATTCGGAGACTTCGAGGAGTTCGTTTCGTGAGCGACGAAAAGGGATACGAGATCGTCTTTCCGTTTGTGAATGTCGCCAGCAAGGGTGGCCCGTACGAAGACGAGGCTTACACTGCTGGTTATCAAATGGGCATGTTGCATATGTTCCTGCAGGGGCATACGCACATCGTTCACAAAACTACGATTCGCACGGTCGATGCCAAGCAGGCTGAGTTGGTGGCCATGCACAACGGTTATACGTCCGTCATCGAAGTGTCCGAGTTCGACGAGTGGTCGTACGCTACCTTCATCAAGGCGAATCCGATGGAGGTTTCACTCAAGGAGATTGACTCGTGAGCGACAAGAAAGTCCCGCTCTACTTGGGCGAGGGGGAGAAGCGAATCCAGATCGGTCGAGCCGAGATCGAGACGCTCCCCGACGGTACGGTGATGGTCGAAGCTTCCATCGAGAACCCCGACTGGGGAAGGTGGAGCATCGGCGGTTTCAATCCCATGCGACTCAGTGGGATCATTCCCCCGGGGCAATCATGAACAAGCGGAAGACGAAGCAAATCCCCTCTGCGGAAGACCTGGGCATTCGTCGGAAGGTCCCAGTCTTTCTTGGAGAAGGAAACGATCGAATCCAGGTCGGTGAGTGCGACGTTCAGCAAGCACAGAACGGCGGGTTGATCCTCGACATGTTCCTTGCAGGAATGTGGACCGATCCGGCTATGATGTCGGAATGTCTCTTCATGAAGGGGTTCATTTCGGCAGGACTGAGGAAGGACTAGAGTGTCCAACGAAGAAAAACGTCAGACGATGGCTCTTGTCGGGATCGAAAGGTACATGAAAGATCTCGCCCTGACGATGAGGGCCATCAACGAAAACTTGATCGAGTTCGTGAAGGTCGCTAAGACGGCCCAGCAGGCCAAGGTCGACGTCGAGCGCAACCAGATCACCTTCGACGACTTGGAGGGAGGTGAAACGCGTGGCACGTAACGACAAAAACCTCATCCTCGAGGATGTCGTCATCGCCTTCCGGAACTTCGCCGGCAAGGAAGACACGTACAACCGCGAGGGAGATCGGAACTTCGCGATCCTGCTGGACGAGGATCGAGCCGCAAAGATGGAGCGGGACGGTTGGAACGTCAAGCGCCTGAAGCCGAGGGACGAGGAAATCGGACAACCGTACATCCAGGTCTCTGTCTCATACAAGACCCGCCCCCCGAAAATCGGGGTGGTCACCTCGAAGGGTCTGCGGTATTACACCGAAGACATGGTCGAGCTTCTGGACTGGGTCGACATCGAGCAGGCGGACGTCACGCTCAACCCGTACGAGTGGGCCGTGAACGGTAAGTCCGGCATCAAGGCCTACCTGCAGAGCCTCTTCCTCAAGATCGAGGAGGACTACCTGCAGCTGAAGTGGGAGTCGTTCGTCGAGGACAACCTCAAGCAGATCGGTCGAGGTCCGAACGAAGACGTTCTGGATGTCGAGTTCTACGAAGGATCCGTCAAAGCGATCGAGGGGGCACCACAGTGACCATGCCGGAACTGATGCAATTCGAGACCAAGCAGCCGAACACCGTTCCCGCCCTCTACAGCGGGATGTACGGGGAGGCCCTGGAGGACATCAAGGTCTGGATGGAGTCGCTCCTCGTGGGTGACGACGCTCAGGTCTACTACGGTCCGCTGGGAAACCAGCTGTTCGTCGTCAACGGTGCGTTCAACATGACCGTCGACCCGAACAACTACGTCTTCCTCGACGAGGACGGGTTCCACGCAGTCCGCAAGGACACCTTCGAAATGCTCTACCGGAGGGTGCCGGATGGCGTCTGAGGCGAAAACGCTCACGGTCAGGAATGCCGAGGAGCTCGCCGACTGGTGCGGGGGGAAGCTTGTTCTGGAGCACGATGCTCTGGACGACGGCAAGACTTCCCCCGGCATCAACGTCCCCTGTAAGGGACTCAGCGTCAAGCGGGCTTCCGTGGGCGACATGATCACCAGAACTCATGATGGCGTATTCGACGTCATCAAGGCAGAAAAATACTGAGGGAGAGATAGATATGCCGGAAATCGGTAGCAACCTCGTCAAGGACTACGACGTCAACGGAAACGTTTTCAGCGTCTACGTGCAGTACCTGGGCAACGTCCCCAGCGGGCGCCTGGCGCAGGAGAAGGACACATGGCTGTCGGCGCTGATCGTCGACGGGAACGTCCTCGAGATGGGGCACTGGTACGACTTGCAGGATCGTCACCCCTCGAACGAGGAGGTGTGCGACGGCGTCTCGAGGTTCTGGGTCGACAGCCGGCAGGTCGTCGAGGCAAACGCTTCGTACCGCAAAGCCTACGAGATCGTCGAGAAGTGCGCGAGCTTCATGCACGACTACTTCGTTCGCACGGCGACGCAGGACACGGACTACGACATCGTGCGGATGTTCGTGAAGGAAAACGAGTGGTCGGTGGTTCTGCGTCCGCTCTACGTCCACGGCCGACTCGTGGAATTCCACAAGGCACCGGACGCCGACCACGTCGAGATCACCAGCTACACCGAAGAAAACGAACTCCACATCAGGTTGTTCTGACTCGAAAGAAGAACGATGGCGAACCAAGTCACGTCGCACAACGACCGCACTCTGTTCAAGGCTCTGCGGGCGCTCACCAAAGACAACCACATGACGTTCGAGCAGGCATCCGACGCGCTCGACCGCCTGCTGGACGCGGGTCTCTTGATCCGCGAGCCGGCCGAGAAGGACGACAAGCCCGCCAAGAACGGCAACTGATTCACCGCTTTCCCGCTGAACAACTTTTCTGAAAGAGGAACAAATGGAACTCGAGACGACCGAGTACGTTCGCAAGGTCTTCACCGTTCGCGCCGTCGAGGTGACCTTCAAGAACGTCGAGCAGATCGCGGCCTGGTGCAAGGGGAAGGTGGACAGCGAGACCACCCGCCTCCTCGGAAACGACACCGAACTCCCCGTCATCAAGCTGCAGGGGCAGGGCGAGGACCGCGGTAAGGAACTCGTTGCCCGCCTCGGCTACTTCATCGTCGAGGCCAAGGGTCGCTTCCGGGTCTACAAGGCGCCGCAGTTCCACGCGACGTTCGAGAAGGCGGCAGAGTGGGACGGCGACGGAGTTCTCGATCAGAAGCGCGAGGACGCCGAGGAGTGCTGCGGCGATCACTACCTGCACAACGTCGCCGAAGCGGAGCAGGAGAAGGAAGACGCCCTGCACGCCGCCGGTCAGCTGTAACACCAACCACTTTGCTGTACCAGAAAGACTAACTCGGAAGAAGGACACATGCAGCCTCTCGAAGCCGCAGACGTCGACCTCTCCAACTTCAGTCCCGTTCTCGTGGAATACGGACCGAAGGACATTCACGCTCAGGCCGCGAAAGTCACCGAAGACAACATCGGTCAGTTCGCCCTCGAGTTCGAGCTGGACGTGAACTACCCGTTCCCCAACCGCACGGGTTTGCCCTACATGACGTTCCTGGCCACGCGGGCACACGAAGAGCCGATCGAACTCACGGTCAGCACGAACGAGTGGGTTGTGCTGATCTGGGGCGAGATCCACATCTTCAGGGACGATCTGTTCAAAAAAACGTTCGAGATCCCGAACATCGAGAACGAAGTCGAGCTGGAGCGTCCGGAAGCCAAGCACATCATCGGCGATCCCGTCATTCCTCGAGGTGACGTTCCGTCCGCCAAGTTTCGAACGCTCACGAAAGAAGAGCGCGGCAAGATGATCGATGCCGCCAACAAGTACTTCAAGAACTTCGGAAAGTCGCTGGTCGTCTCCCCGAACTCGGTTCCCATCGAACTCGCGGCGCCCGACAAGGCGGAAGACACGACAATCATGCCGGCCGTCGGTGACGTGGAAAACCCGTACGATGTGGAGGGGAACCCCATCGGCGGTACCGGGATCGAGGACGCCGGCAACGACCGTCCGCAGAGCCTGTAGATAGACTACTGGAAGGCGTGCCATTCTTGAGCGCTCGTCGCATCTCCCCATCCCTCAGGGCGATGAGCATTGTGGGGCCGTCGGTAGCAGACCTGGGGTTGGTTTGCTACACTCTAAGACTGTAAGAAAGAAGGATTTGTGAGCGAACCTCCTGAAGATGACGCGTATGACGACGAAGAGCTGACCGCGTTTCTGAACTCGGAGTATTTCGCCGAAATGGGCGACGACATGCTGATCGATCGTGTCGCTCGTGGCGAAGACAATCGAACGATTTACGACGAAACCGACGAGGTCGAGGACCGGCTCGAAGACGATCTGCACGACATCAAAGAGCAGCCCGAAGACGAACCGATTCCCGAGTTGGTGTCCGTCGAAGAGGCCAAGCGAGTTATCGCTGAAGCCAAGAGAAAGTACGAAGAAAAGAAAGCCGCGGAATCCCGCGCCCAATCGCAAGGAGAAACCCCAATGGCCATTTCGGATGACGCACAAAGAGTCGCAACTATCGGCAACGACGAGACCGCTGCCGGTGCGATCAACGAGGCCAAGGGTGACTTGGAGAGGGCGCAGACCGCACTGGGTCAAGTCGGCGAAGCTCTGAGCGCAGCTGTCCAGAAGATCCAGGCGGCCGCCGAAACCGCCGCATCGCAGAGCGCGGAAGCCGGCGGTTTGCTGGGAGGACAGGAAGGCGGTTCAGTTCAGGCCCAGGGACAGACCGTTGGTCAGCAGTGTCACAACGCCAACCAGCACATCGGTCAGGTTGACCTGTCGCAGATCGAGGCGAGTCTGCAGCAGGCCAATCTGGACGGGTTGTTGAATCAGGTCCAGAGTCTTTACCAGTCCATCAAGGACGCTGCCGCACGCCACCAGAAGTAAACCCGCAACAAGAAAGAAGGAATCATGGAGAAGACGCCGAACACCACGACCATGCTGGTCAAGTACTTCTCGACCCCCGACCGGCCGGTGAAGCTCGACGAGTTCCGGGCGTTCTGGACCTCGCTGACCGACGAGGACAAGCAGTACTTCAAGACGGTCAACCTGGAGACCGGGCTGGTCGACGCGGCGTAGCGCAGGAAAGAAGCTTCGCCAACTAGCGTTGAAATCATGACAGTTTGTATGGCGCATGATTTTGTCGGATAGGGGCGATAGAGGCGGGGGTCCCTTCGGGGGCTCCCGCCTTTCCTGTCTTTCGTTTAACGGAGGAATGGTGGAAGATCTTGGAGAATACCTTCGAGCTGAGGCCGCATCAACTCGACGCGCTATCGAAACTCAAGAACGGATCGATCCTGGTTGGTGGTGTCGGTTCTGGGAAGAGCATGGTTGCGGCCGCTCACTATGTGAGGGAATATCCCGACCGGGACGTCTATGTGATAACGACGGCAAAGAAGAGGGACAGTCTTGACTGGCAAAGAGAATTTGCTCGCGTCGCTGTGGGGATGGACGAAGACTCTACTGTCGCAGGACTCCTTACAATCGATTCCTGGAATAATATCCACAAATTCGAGAACGTTGTCGGAGCTTTTTTTATCTTCGACGAACAGCGTCTGGTTGGTTCCGGCGGCTGGGTCAAATCTTTTCTACGTATATCCAAGAACAATCAATGGATACTCCTTTCGGCGACCCCGGGCGACAATTGGCTGGATTACATACCAGTCTTCGTTGCGAATGGTTTCTATAAAAATCGAACCGAGTTCAAAGCAAGGCATGTTATCTATCGCAGCCATAGTCGTTTTCCTCAGGTCGATCGATACGTCGACGTCGGACGGCTCGTTAAGTATCGAAATGCTCTACTAGTAAAGATGCCGTACGATCGACACACGCAGCGAGTTGTTAAGCTGATCTCGGTGGAACATGATCGAGACTTGATGAGGCGGGTGATGAAGGATCGGTGGAATCCGTGGGAAAACCGCCCGATTCGTCAGTCTGCTGAACTACACTCGCTGATGCGGAAAGTCGTTTCGATTCACCCGAGCCGTATGGACGCCTTGAAAGAGGTGATGGAAAAACACCCCCGCCTGATAGTTTTCTACAACTTCAACTACGAACTGGAGATGCTTCGAAGCATCGAAGGGATCGAAATAGCCGAGTGGAACGGACAGAAACATGAACCTTTGCCGACCGGATTGCGTTGGTTGTACCTTGTTCAATACGCGGCGGGCGCTGAAGGATGGGAGTGCACCGAGACAAACGCGGAGTTTTTCTGGTCCCAAGACTACTCGTACAAGAGGACCGAACAGGCGTACGGGCGAATAGACCGCATGAACACGCCGTTCAAATTCCTGTTTTACTACCTACCGATGTCGGATTCGTACATCGATAGGGCCGTTCGGAGGGCTTGGAAGGAGAAAAGAGACTTCAATACGTCTGAAATGTCCGTTTAGTCCGAGTTTGCCAAGATTTTTGCAAAAAACTTTCTTTATTTTTCTTTACATAATACCTATATTTACCTACGCGCGTAGAGATATATAGGTATTATGTATAAGAAAATTATAAAAGTTTTTCCGAAAAATCTTGGAATTGTTGATCATGGAGTTTCGATGGAACAATGGGTACCTCTTCTGGGCTACCCAGGATACTCAGTGAGTAATCTGGGCAAGGTCCGAAACGACAACATCTACCGCGTCCTTACAGTCTACGAGGCTCCGAACCGCCGGCCGTTCGTCAAGATCACACGAGACAAGCAGCAGCTTACTCGAAGCCTCTCCAAGTTGATTCTGTCCGCCTTCCTTCCTCCGCCGAGGCCCGACTTCACTACGCCTATTCATTTCGACGGAGACTTGCACAACTGTGCGCTATCCAATCTGGATTGGCGTCCTAGGTGGTTCGCTCTGGATCACACCGAGCAGTTTCGCAGGAAAGACTTACCGTCTTATCCTGATCCTGTGATTGAGCTTCGCTCTGAAGAAGTCTTCGAGAACAGCTGGGCCGCGACCATACGGTATGGTCTGTTGTACATGGAACTGATCAGAGCAATCCGGCTCCAAACATACGTGTTTCCTACAATGCAGCAATACAGGTGGGTGTGATCGGCTACTAGGTATTATCTCGCAGGAAAAACATGGATTATAATAGAAGGGGATAGGATGTGCTCGTCACATGTCCTTCGTTTTTCAGGAGGTGATCATGGGTAAGCTTGAAAACGAGTATAAGCGAGGACTGAAGAGACGCATCGAAGAACGCTTCCCTGGTTGTCTTGTTCTGAAGAACGATGAGCAGTTCATCCAAGGCATCTTCGACATGACGATTCTTTATGGACCTTATTACGCCGTGCTCGAGGTGAAGAAGGACAAAGAAGCTCCCATGCGACCCAATCAGGATTACTACCTGGAACGGGTAATCAGAATGGGTGGCTTGGCGTTTTTCATTTACCCCGAAGTCGAAGAAGAGGTCCTCGATGAGATTCAACGATCATTTCAAGCTTGCGGGTAAACATTCGTTCATGAGTCCCAGCAACTACAGCTGGGTGAACTACGACGAGCAGAAGATGGACGCCCGCATCTATGCGTCTTTCGCTGCACGTCGAGGAACGGATCTGCACGACGTCGCTCAACGTCTTATCAAGCTGGGCGTGAAGCTTCCCGACACTCAAGAAACCATCAACGCCTACGTCAACGATTGTATCGGCTTCCGCATGACGCCGGAACAGACGTTGTGCTACTCAGAGAACTGTTTCGGCACAGCTGACGCAATTGGATTTCGAAACAACAAGCTCCGCGTCTTCGACCTCAAAACTGGAATCACCAAGACGAGCATGATGCAACTGCTCGTCTACGCAGCTCTCTTCTGTCTCGAGTATGACTTCAAACCCGTCGCGATTGAGTATGAGCTTCGGATCTACCAAAATGACGATGTCCTCATCGAGGATAATCAAGATGTCATTATTCTTGAAGTCACGCGAATCATGTCGCAGATCGTCGTGTTCGACAAGCGGATCCGCGAACTGGAAAGGGAGGTTTACGGATGACAATCGTTTCCGAGGACGATTATCTTGCTCATTACGGAATCCTCCGTAAATCGGGTCGTTATCCTTGGGGATCTGGTGGTCCCGAGTATGCCAGCAACAGTGGTTTCTTGGGCTATGTCGAAGAGCTGAAGAAAAAGAACCTTAGCGAAGCCCAGATCGCTGAGGGTATGGGTATCACGACGACTCAGTTGCGTGCAGCTAAGTCGATCGCAAAGAATGAGAAGCGCCAGGTCGACATCAACATGGCTACGCGACTGAAGGACAAGGGCATGTCCAACGTCGCTATCGGCGAACGGATGGGGATCCCCGAATCTACCGTCCGTACACTTCTTGAGCCGGCCGCCAAGGACAAGGCGGATATCCTGCTCAGCACGGCGAACATGCTGAAAGAGCAGGTTGCCGAAAAGAAGTATCTGGACATCGGTGTTGGCGTAGGTCAGCAGTTGGACATCAGCGACACCAAACTGTCGACCGCAGTTGCCGTTCTCCAGGAAGAGGGATACAAGATCCACTACCTGAAGGTGCGTCAGCTCGGCACTGGCAAGGACACGACAGTCAAGGTCCTCTCTGGACCCAACGTTTCTTACTCCGAAGTTTCAAAGAATCGTGCCGACATCAAGCAGATCCAGGCTTTCTCGGAAGATGGCGGTCGTTCGTACATCGCTATACAAAAGCCCCTGTCCGTCAACAGCAAGCGAGTGGGTATTCGTTATGCAGAAGATGGTGGAGCGGATTCTGACGGTGTCATCCACGTTCGTCCTGGTGTCGAAGACATTAGCCTTGGTGGCGCCCGCTATGCCCAAGTTCGAATTGCTGTTGATGGCACGCACTACCTCAAGGGCATGGCCATGTACAAGGACGATCTACCTGACGGGGTGGATCTCCTCTTCAATACCAACAAGCGGGATACGGGTAACAAGCTCGACGCAATGAAGGCAATGAAGGATGACCCTGAGAATCCTTTTGGGGCTATCGTTCGTCAGCGCGTCAACCCGAAGACCGGTAAAGTTGTGTCGGCCATGAACATCGTGAACGAGGAAGGCGCCTGGGACAAGTGGTCCAAGACGTTGTCTTCTCAGTTGTTGTCTAAGCAGAGCCCGGCTCTTGCTAAGCAGCAGCTCGACATGATGGCCGAAAGGAAGCGTCGCGAATTCGACGACATCATGAAGCTGACGAATCCAGCTGTCAAGAAGAAGCTTTTGGAATCGTTTGCTGGTGACGTGGATTCTGCTGCAGTTCACCTCAAGGCAGCGGCTCTTCCTCGACAGAGGTCGAACGTTATCCTTCCGATCAACACTTTGAAAGAGACCGAGATCTACGCCCCCAACTTCAGGGATGGCGAACGAGTAGCTCTTGTTCGTTACCCTCATGGTGGCATCTTCGAGATCCCGGAACTCACTGTAAACAACCGTCATCCCGAAGCTAAGCGCGCACTTGGCCAGGCTCGTGACGCAGTCGGGATTAACTCGAAGGTAGCCGAGCGGCTGTCTGGCGCAGACTTCGACGGCGACACCGTCCTTGTCATCCCGAACAACAAGCGTCAGATCAAGACAGCGCCTGCTCTTGCGGGATTGAAGGGGTTTGATCCTCAGCGTTCGTATCCAGCATATGAGGGTATGAAGCGCATGACCGCCCGTACCAAAGCAATTCAGATGGGCGAAGTATCGAACCTCATCACGGACATGACCATTCGTGGTGCGTCCACTGAGGAACTGGCTCGAGCTGTTCGCCATTCAATGGTGGTTATCGATGCCGAGAAACACAATCTTGATTACCGCCAGTCTGCAGTAGACAACGGTATTGCCCAACTCAAGACCAAGTATCAGGGTGGACCACGAGCCGGCGCCTCGACTCTGATCTCTCGCGCTAAGTCTACGACGTACGTACCTGAGCGAAAGCCTCGCCTTTCTGAGGATGGCGGCGCTATCGACAGGCTCACTGGTGAGAAGCGATTCGTACCCACTGGTGCAACCTACGTCAACAAGAAAGGTCAGACTGTACCTCGCACCATTGAGGTTCGGAAGCTGGCCGAGACTAACAACGCACACACCCTTTCTTCTGGTACCCCCATTGAGAAGGTGTATGCAGATCACTCGAACAAGCTGAAGAGTCTGGCTAATCAAGCACGCCTTGCCACACTCAACGTCAAGCCTACGCCCTACAGTCCTTCTGCAAAGAAGGCCTATGAGAATCAGGTTAATACCCTCCGTGCCAAACTAAAGGTGGCCCAGAGAAACGCGCCTCTCGAAAGAAACGCCCAGCTCCTAGCAAACGCCGCCGTCCGTGCAAAGCTGGATGCTAATCCAGACATGGACAATGCAGAACTCAAGAAGCTTAAAGGTCTTGAGCTTACGAAAGCACGAATTCGTACAGGCGCAGGAAAGCAGCGTATCGAGATCGATGCACAGGAGTGGGCTGCTATCCAGGCTGGTGCTATCAGTAACAACACCTTGACCCAGATCCTTACTCATGCAGATCTGGATCGAGTCAAGGAACTGGCTACACCACGTGACAAGATCGCAATGACAGATGCTAAGACCAATCGTGCTAAGGCTATGATTGCTCTTGGTTACACCCAAGCAGAGATTGCAGACCAGCTTGGCGTTTCACTCTCCACCCTCAAGACTGTCGTGTGAGGAGGATAGAGATGGCAGTGCACATGCTGACGACAGTGGACAATCCTTGGGATCCATTCACACAGTTCGATGAGTGGCTTCAGTTCGATGAGGCCGCAGGTTACAACACCACCCAGTATCTTGCCCGCCTCACCTACTCTTCGCTTGATCTTTCTGAAGCTGATCAGTCTGAGGCGATCGAACAAGCTATCGAATCCATCGTTGAGCAGAACATTCTTGGAATCTACAGAAAAGTTGAAGCTCCTGCTGGTTGGGATGAAGAAAGTTTGGTGAGCTGATAGAATCGTTTTGCAAAGGGGGGAGGGGGG
>ERZ777004.4-NODE-4-length-28406-cov-12.994709_pt1 | contig 28406 bp, 44 predicted proteins | sample MGYA00374957_ERZ777004 | MGnify/ENA primary metagenome ERZ777004 (study PRJEB29303, sample SAMN08777187) | plant metagenome | isolation source: Switchgrass | host: Panicum virgatum | place: USA: Austin, Texas | collected 2014-11-04 ... | reverse complement strand
CGTGCCGGGCAGCACCGCGCGGGCGTACTGGGTGGAGTGGAGTCCGGGCGGATTCCGCAGGGAGTCCGACGGGAGCCGGAGGGCGGACAGGATCTCGCGCCAGGTGCAGCCGGCGTGGCAGTAGAGGACGACACCGCCGTTCCGGCCGACGTGGGCGGACAGGCTGTGTGAGTGGTCCCCGGTGAGGCCGTGTGCCGGGCATTGCCACTTGCGGCCCAGTTTGGTGGAGCCGAGGGCCTGTAGGAGGCCCTCGAACCACGTCAGGGACATCTGGGTGGCCGTGTCCGTGCTGATGGAGATAGTCATCAGCACGCCTCTTTGTGCAGGTCAGCAGTGGTGCCCGTGCTGATCGTGCTGATCGTGCTGATGATATGGGTCAGGCCGGGGTCATGTGCGCGTGCGCGCACATATGAGAACCGAGGGGGAATCATCAGCATCATCAGCACATCAGCACTGGCGAGGCTCTGACCTGCGGTTTCTTCCGTGCTGATGCGTGCTGATGCCGTGCTGATGATGCTGATGGAGATCATTTCGCCGTCTCCAGCCGGTACAGGGCCCCCGCGGCGGTGCGTCCGGCCCCCACGGCACGGCGTCCTCCGAACCACATGCCTTCGCGGTTGCGCATCCAGTACCCGAGTGGGCGGGACAGCTCCGAGCACGGGGAACCCGGGCGCCAGTATTTGCCTCGCCCGTTCGTGGGGAACGCCTCGTAGAGCGCAGCGCGCTTGATCTCGTCGTCCGTCACCGGGGCGAACCCGGTGGGGTCCTTCATGGCCGCTGTGACGTCCTTGGCGGTCCACGCGCGGTCACCGAAGTAATCCTCGACGGCGCCCAGGAACGTGATGGCGTCGTCGACGTCGGGGTCAACGGCGTCGGAGCGCGAGTCCGCGTGGTCGAACGTGCCGGGCACCTCGCACAGCGCCAGAACGCCCCTGACGGCGGCGACCCACGGGCCGAAGGAATCGGAGGTAGTGTCGCCCGTCGGGCGTCCTGCGGCGTCCCAGGCGGACAGCATGGTCAGCAGGTCGCCGAGGATGATCCCGCGGTTGAGCCGGACGTAACCGGCGAGGTCGGCGATCTTGAAGCCGGTGCGGTCCTCGGGGCGTTCGATGCCGGGGTCGATGCTGACCCACACCACGCGGCGGTCAAGGTCGCCGCCGAGCGTGAGGTTGTTGCCCGTCGCGACCCACAGGCGGTCGTTGATGGCGGTGGTGTCGTTGGTGGAGCCCAGCAGGCGGTCGGTCCACTCGCGGGTGGTGAGGAGGGCCTCGAGCTTCGCCGACTTCACCAGACCTCGGATGTTGTCGATCTGCGCCACCGGGGCGGTGGTCTGCGTCAGGACCGCGGTGATCTGCTTGCCCAGCTCCTCCTCGGTGCCGGGCCAGCTGCGGAGCGACCCGCCGTGGACGGTGCGTACGACCTCGGCGAGCAGGCTCTTGCCGCTGCCCCGCTGGTGCGCAGCGATCGCGACCATCTTGTACGGGGGCGGGGTCACCAGCCGCATCAGCGGCGTCAGCAGGGCGCCGATGAAGTTCGCCTCGTCGTGGTCGCCGGCCCACGAGAACTGATCGACCATCCCACGCACCCGGGCCACCGACGCAGCGATCTGCGCCTTCGTCGGGTTGCTGGGCACCGACGGGATGCTGCCCAGCGGGTGATGCAGCAGCCCGGACGCCTCGTCGTACCCGGCCTCGACGAGCATGCCGCCCTCCGAACGCGGAAGCGGGGTGTGCGTGACGCCCCGCAGGGTCCGCAGGAACGGCAGGAGGTCGGGCTGGTCGAGAGCGCGGGCGCAGTCGCTCTCGGGGAACCACTCCTCCGTCTGGTACGAGCCCAGCCGCTCAGACTCGCGGTCGGCGTAGATGTAGTGGGTGTCCGAGATCTTCGTCGAGAGCGCCTTCGCGGTGAGCGCGGCGACGGTGGCCGGACCGTTGTCGTCGTCCTCACGGGCGGACGGGATGTACCCCTCCTCGCCGATGCAGGTGACGCGGGTGGGCACCCCAGACCGCAGGAACGCCCACCCGAGGGGGCCGTGCCCGAGGTTGGTGCGCAGCCAGCGCACGTTGTCCGGTTCAGCCTTCGGAGCTCCGTTGCCGGACGCGGTGACCTGCTTCCGGGGCCGCCCTGCCGCCGCAGCGGGCTGGTCCCCGGGTGCCACGACGCGGAGGCGGTCCCTCGTGGCGCGGATGGTGTCTTCGGCGGCTGTGGTCACAGGAGGCCACCAGCCTGGAGCCGCTTGATCGCGGCAGCGCACACCTCGATGACGTGGCGAGCGTCGGCCTCGGAGGGCCGCCACTCCTGCCGTAGACGGTGGAGGGCAACCTCGGCCGACTCCGGCACGGGAGGATTCGGGGCGGTCATCACGCGGCCTGCCGTCCTGCGCGGGCGCGGTCGGCGATCCACTGATCGGCGTCGTAGGACCGGCGGGTCTCGAAGAGGCCCTCGAACTCCGGGTAGGTGTACATCAGGAGCCGCGAGTAGAAGGGTCCGTAGTGGTCGTTGATGCGGAAGCCGTCGCCGTCGCGCTGCAGCTTCAGCGACAGGACCCAGCGGACGCGGCCGATCAGCAGCGAGATGCCGAGCTTCCCGCGGCCCTCCGCCATCCAGCGGCGGGCCTCCTTGACGAGGGTCTCGAACACGATGGGGTTGCTTGCGTGGAACAGCTCGAACTTCCCAGCGGGGCTATCGGGTGACCACGCAGGCCAAGGGGCGAAGAGGTCTCCCTGGCTGGGGTCTGGTCCGTTAAGCTTGGGGTCGATCATTGGAGTGAGGTCTCCTGTGGTCACGGCGGGTCCGGTGTGCGAGCCGGGCCCGCTTTTCGTTGTCCGCGCTGTGGGGAGTCAGGCGGCTTCCGCGGACGCCTGAGCGTCTGCGGGTGTGCTGGTGGTGAAGGTGCGCGCGATGAGCGCGACGACGGCCGGTGAGAGCGGCGGAGCGTCGTCGACCAGCGCCTGGATGTAGGCGATGGTTTCGGCGTCGAGGGTCGTGGCGGTCACGCTGCGACCTCGGCCGGTGCCTGCTTGGCGAACTTGCGCAGCTCGCTGTCGGAGATGCGGACGTGCTTGCCGATCCGGCTGACCTCGAGGTCGCCGCGACGGATCGCGGCGTCGATCTGGCAGACCGGGACACGGAGGATGAGGGCGGCCTCCTGGCGGGTGTAGGCACACCAGGCAGGGCCGCTGGGGGGAGCGAAGCTCTGCATAGCCGCAAACGTAGCCGAGATGCGGATTGGTGTCACTATCCACGATCAACTTGGCCGCACGACAAGCCATTCGGCGCAACGGGACCCCCAAACGTTCCCGTTCGTCGTCGTTACTGCGATGCTTGCGGCGTGACGGGGACCCAGTGGAAGACCTTGGCGACGGAAGTCATCCGGCGACGAACACAGCTGCACCTCAGGCAGGCCGACGTAGAGAAGGAGGGCGGACCCAGCGCCGGCACGATGCGGAACATCGAGCAGGCATCCCGCTCCAGCTACGCGGCTCGGACGTTCGTGCAACTGGAGACGGCACTGAAGTGGGGCGACGGTGTCGTCCGGCGCATCCTCGACGGGACCGCGACGGCGGACGAGCTAACAGCGATCGTGGACCGCAGCCCGGGAGCCACCAACAACGCGGCACTGGCAGCGAACCTGCCGGTGCCCTACGCGGAGATGATGGCCGTGCTCCAGGGGAAACCGACGATCGACCAGGCGCAGATCGCGGTCACAGCGGTCCACCGGGACTTGCTCCTTGCCGTGGACGACGACCCCGCGCTGAAACCCGCGCTGGAAGCCATCGAGGACGCGCTCCAGTCGCTGCTGGAGGTGAAGCGGGCGCGGAGGCAGCCAACCTGACCTGACCACACGGCAGACACCCCGGAACCTCCTGATCAAGTGGTTCCGGGGTGTTTTCATCCCTGCATGCGCTCGGTCAGGTTTCCCTGTCCCCGCAGGTCAAGTGCCATACCGGCCACCTGACCCGCGGGTCAGGTTCTGGATCACCGGGTCAGGTCGATGACGGTGATTTCATCGTCCTCGCCGGGGTCCACATCGGACGTCGCAGCGACGTCCAGTGCCTCCCTCTTGACGCCCTTCCCGTCGGTCTTCGACCGCGACGACCACACCGTCCGCACCGCCACGCCGGCATCCCGCAGCATCGACCCCAACGCGGCATTGTCGAGGAACCCCCACGTCTTCGGCCGCAGATCGGAGAGGGCCTCGCGTAGCTCGTCGAGCGTGAGCGCCTTCGCGGGCGGGTGGTCCATGACGTCGCGGCAGTCGTCGAGCAGCGACACCTGCACCGCCTCCTCCTGCGCCTTCTCCCCCGCCGCCTGCCCGGTCAGCAGGCCCTTCCGCTCCCGGATCGCACGGGCCTTCATCACCAGCTCCTCGGCCGCGACCGCGTCCAAGCCGAACACGGTGCGCACCACCTGCGGCTCCGCGGCGTCACCGCGCAACCAGGCGAGGCCCTTGTCCTTGGCGCTGAACAGCGTCGCCCGGATGCCCATGGCGTACTGGCCGTTGCCGAGGACCTGGTTGTTCGCGTTGGCGGTGTTCACGCGGAAGCAGATGCGCAGCGAGCAGTTGTCGGCGATGACCGACGGCAACGCCTTCGCGTCGGGCTTCTGCGTGCACAGGATCGGAATGATCCCGGCGGACCGGCCGCGCCGCACCAAGTCGGCGAGGATCGCGATGAACTCCTTGCGGACCTTCTCGTCCTCGTACTCGGTGAGGACCTGAACCTCGTCGATGATCAGCACGATCGGCGCGAGGTGCGGGTAGCGGTCCACCAACTCGCTGGTCACCTTGGACTGCGGGTTCTCCTCGCGCGGCAGCTCCCGCAGGAACTTCGCCCGCCGGCGCATCTCCTCGCGCATCGCCCGGAGCGCGTCCAGCTGCTGCGCGATGTCCTCGGGCTCGTCACCCTCGAAGAATCCGTGTGCGACCAGACGGAGCGGGCGGAGGTCGCCGTTGCCCTTGCCGTCCATGCAGGTGATGCGGGTGCGGGGGTCGAACGCGCACCCGACGCCGAGCTGGCGAGCGCCGTACGTCTTGCCGTAGCCGGGGGCGCCGCCGACGATGATCTGCTGGTAGGCCAGCAGCACCTCCACCCACTGCCCCTCCTGGTCGGTGAAGTGTTTCGTCGGGTTGAAGATGTCCAGCTCGACACCTTCGGCGACAGGCCAGGGGTCCTGCGGTGCGGTGGCCATCGGCTGGTCGGAGATGAACAGGATTAGGTGCCCCGGGTGGCGGTCACCCTGCGACGGCCACACCGTTCCGAGCTCGCGGCGCAGCGCAGCGGCCAACGCCTCCCTCTTGTCCATCACGTCGGAGGCGGTGACGCCGGCCGGTAGCTCGAGCGCGAGGTGGTAGCCGCGCCGGGATCGGGCGACGCCGGGAGCGAACACCCGGACCTCTTCGCGGGTCTTGTCGGTCAGTCCACCGATGGCGAGACGGACCAGCGCGTCGATGACGACCGGGGCGGTCGGCTTGTCGGGCAGACCGGCGTCGTTCGGGTCGGACCGCTCGACCATCTTCCGTCCGGCCGGTCGACCGACATACCCGAGGACGAGCACGCAGACCGCGCAGACCGCGACCGCGGACCAGACCGGCGGGCTGGGGATCAGGACCAGCAGACCGGGCAGGAACCACCAGACCAGACCGGCCGCGACCGCGGCCCCGACCACCTCTTGCCAACCGCGTCCCGGGATCAGCTTGCAGACCGTCACGAAGACCAGGACCGCCGCCAGACCGGCAAGCCACGAGGGGGCGGTCCACGCCAGGACCGGCACCAGGACCGGGAGCGCGACCACCGCGGTCACGATGCCCCGTGCGTGCAGGTTCGCCCGCCGCATGGCGTGCACCTTGATCGCCTCGGCGCTCTCCTGGCGGCTGGTGTGGGCGCTGCGCAGGTCGGCGGTGTCGGAGTCGTAGATGAACTTGGAGACGCGCGCGGTGACCCGCCACAGGCCGCGTGGGGACCAGGTGACCAGCAGGAACACCAGGACGGGCAGGTGGAAGAGGAAGCGCACCGTCCGGTACCAGCCGCGGCGGACGGCGAGGACGGCGGTCGGCTTGAAGCTGTCCCACGACTGCAACCAGGCCGGTCGGATCGGCTGGGTGATGTCGATGGTCGGCTTCGGTTCCCACCCGGCGGTGACCAGGTGGAGGGCGGTCCGGTCCACCCGGTCGGGGCGGTCTGGTCCGCGGTCCGGTCCGGCCGGTCCGGGTGGTTTGGTCAGGGAGATGGTCACGGTCGCCTCCTAGGGCGGTCCGGTGGTCCGGGTGGTCCGGCTTGTCGAGGAGCCGGACCGGACCAGGGTGGTCTGGTTAGTGGTGGATGTGGTCTCGCCAGTCCGGCGAGTGCGGAACGGTCTGGTGACATCGGGGGCAGCGGTCCGGCGGTCTGGTGGCGCGCCGGACCGCTGCGGTCCGTGTGGTCCGGCCGCCGGTCGCGACGTGCCGGACCGCCTTGATGAAGGTGCGCAGGACGATGACGATCCGGTGCATCAGTCCACCTCCGGTCGCTTGGGTGTCTTGTGTGGTCCGTCGCAGCAGAGGCATGCGATACCGAACCCGCACGGCCGTGCTCCGGGTTCCGCTTCGGTGCACAGCGCGGGTACGCGGTGGTAGCAGGCGGGGCACCTCGGCCATGGGTTCCGGCGCTTCGCGGTTGGTCTGCCGCCGACGTGGCGGAAGGCTTCGACGAGGTCGCGGGCGAGCTTCAGCGCGGTCATGCGGTCCGCCTCGGTCCGGTCCGGTCGAACTCCTCCAGCAGCCGCTTCGCGCGGTCCGGTCCGACGCCGAGGGCGCGGACCTGCCGCCCGGTCGGCTTCGCCCCGGCCTTGTCGGCCATGCCGCGGATCAGGGTCAGCAGTTCGTCGTCGGTCCGTTCCGTCGACGTCGCCGCCTTGCGCGTGGTGACCGGCTTCGGTGTCGCCGCCGGGACGGTGACCGGAGGGGTTGGGACCGGATGTGGTGCCCCCGCACGCAGCACATCCGGTCCACGCTCGTCGACCGCCAGGATCTGGACGGCCGGGCTCTTCCTGACGGACGGCGCGAGCAACGCGAACCCGGAGATGACCATCAAGCCGTCCAGCACGATCGGCCCGACCGTAGCGCCGAGGTCGCCGTAGCCCCACTCCATCAGCACCTCGTAGACGTGCCCGTAGGAGATGATCGCGGAGCACACGCCGACCGCGCCGACGCCGCCGTAGCGCGCCAGCAGCCACTGCCAGCCGTTGGGCCACTGCACCCGCGACAGCACCTCGACGGACAGCAGGAGCGCGACGGGCCACACCGCGGCACCGACTTGCACGGCGAGCGTCGGGGTGTCGTTCTGCAGCCAGGCGTGGAGGACGTTCGCGGCGATCGACATCACGGAGCCGAACGCGAACGCGATCCAGGCGACGAGGCGCCCGCCGGCTACCACGGCCATCGGTTCCGGGGGTGTTGTGCGCGGTGTCGTGCTCGGTGGCGTCCCTTGCGGCGCATCCGACCCCACCACTCGGCTAGTCGTCTCATGGCTGTTCACGCCGCACCTTCAATGTCTTCGAGGTTGTGGGCCCATCGGCAGGCGCACTCGGCGCACCGCTCATCGCTGGGGCTTTCGTCGTAGAGGAACTCGACCTCGCAGTCGATGCAGGTGAAGACGTCCATCAGGACCACCCGCACGCGGACCAGCCACCGCGACCAGCGGCGCGCGCCTCCGCCTCGGCTGCCTGGATCGCCGGGTCCTCGAGCGCGGGCTTGTCGTAGGTGTAGGCGCGCGCGACCCCGGCCCGTACCGCCTCGGTGCTGTAGTCGGTGCCGTCGGCGAGACGCAGGTACCCAAGCCGGCGGCCGTAGCGGTCGACCCGGTCCTGGGTGGGGTCGGTGACGAGCTGCACCCGCTTGCCGAGGAGCATCTCCTTGGCGTAGGCGGTGGCGGCGAGCCCGCCGCACTGCACGGGGGTGCGGGGCTTCTTGGTCTCGGGGCTGTCCAGGCCGATGACGCGCAAGGTGATGTCGGCCCCGCTGGAGTCGGTGATGTGGACGGTGTCGCCGTCGACGACCTTGGACACGGTGACCGTCTGTCCCTCGGCGGCGGCGGCTGGAGCGCAGGCGGCGAGCGCGAGGGAGAGTAGGACGCTGACGCTCCACCCGCCGCTCATCCCAACCACCCGCGGATGGTGAGCGCGGCTACCGCAGCAGCGGCGATGGTGGCGGGGATCATCCAGACGGTGGACGTTGGCCGCCTCCCGTTGCCTGGGGGCAGGGTCTCGCTCCAGTGCCGCCCGGCGCCGCGCAGCGGTGCGTTGACGAGCACGACCGGCGATGACGTAGGCGGGCCAGCCACGGACACGGCATCATCTGCCATGGGTCCGTTCCTTCCTAGAGGTTCGGATCAAGGGGCGCCGTCGGAGGTCGAGTTCCGGCGAGCGCCCCGCCTTCATGTCGGGGCTCGTACCACCTCTGCTAGCAGACTATCGGCGTGCACGGGCTCTGCGTAAGATAGCAGAGGTGAAGGCAGTCATCTACCTCCGAATTAGCCAGGACCGCTCCGGCGAAGAGCTGGGGGTGGACCGGCAACGAGAAGACTGCCTCAAGCTTGCCGAACGTCGCGGGTGGGACGTCATCGCGGTGTTCATCGACAACGACATCTCCGCCACCTCGGGCAAGGCGCGCCCCCAGTGGGAGCAGATGATGCGCATGGTCGAGGCCGGTGAGGTCGCCGTCGTCATCGGCTGGACCGTCGACCGTGTCCTCCGCTCAGGGCGGGACCGGCTGCGCATGCTCGACGCCGGCCGCGCCAAGGGCATCACCATCAGCCTGGTCCGTGGCAGCGACATGGATCTGAGCACACCGTCCGGCCGTCTGGTTGCCGACGTGCTCGCCGCGTCCGCTCAGGCCGAGGTCGAGTTCAAGTCCGACCGGCAGAAGCGCATGCACCGACAGGCGGCCTCCCAGGGACGCCGTGTAGGCGGTCGCAGGCCGTTCGGGTACGAGGACGACGGGATGGAGCTCCGGAAAAGCGAGGCCGACGCGGTTCGCGACGCCTACACCGACTACCTCGCCGGGACCCCGCTGACCCAGATCGCCCGCCGGTGGAACGTGGCCGGTCTCCTGTCCGGGCACGTCCGCGAGGACGGCACCGCCTCGGAGTGGACGCACAGCGCGGTGCGCAGCGTGCTGCAGAACCCTCGGTACATGGGCATGCGTCGCCACCAGCCGCTCGACGGCGACGAGGCCATCTACCCGGCCGCGTGGCCCGCGATCGTGCCGGAGACAACCTGGCGAGCAACCATCGCCCTACTCGGATCCGTCGCAGCAGAGTTCAAGCCGCGTGCCGGCCGACGGTTGCTGACGGGGATCGCGACGTGCGGCGGAGGAACCCTGGAAGACCCGGAGGAGTGCGGCCTCGGCGTCCACGTCGGCGGCAACAAGAAAGGCACCCCGCCGGTGTACCGATGCCCCACGGGGAAGCATGTCACCCGGCGGGCAGAACCCATCGAGGAGTTCATCTCCCACGCGGTGGTCCTGCGCTGCTCCCGACCCGACGCGCTCCGAGAGGTCGCCGCGTTCCTCGACGACGGCCGGACGGCGGAGCTGACCGAAGAGGCCGAGCGGATCCGGTTGGAGATGGACACGATCGCTCGGGAGCGGATGCAGCGGGTCATCACGCCCCGCCAGTTCAGCCTGATGAACGCCGACCTCGTGGCACAGCTGGAGACGGTGGAGCGGCGCATGTCGGTGTCGTCGACCAACGTCGGGTTGCGGGAGTTCGTGATGCGCGGCCCAACGCTGGAGTCGTGGAACGAGCTGGGCGTGGACCGGCAGCGGGTCTTGGTGTCGGCGATGATGACGGTCCAGCTGTACTCCGGCGGCCGGGGCGTTCGGAAGCCACCGCCGGAGACCATCGCGTTCAAGTGGCGCGACCTCGACGAAGCGGTATAGAAATACCGCTCGAAGTGCCATACTTAGACGTATGACACAGCCGTCCGTGAGCCATCTCGGGGAGATAGAACTCGCCCCCGCAGGTCGTGAGGTCGCGCTCCCCGCGAACATCGCAGGGCGGACCGACGCGCTGGAGAAGTTCCTACGGGAGAAGGGCGCCCGGTCGCTGCACACCGCCGGCCGGTACCGCCGGGACCTCACGGTGTTCTTCGAGTGGGTGGACGCGCGCGGGTACGCCGTCGAGAACCTCCTCCCGTGGCAGATGGGCGAGTACGCCGCCGACCTCCGCGACGGGGTGATGGGCGAGCTGAAGGCCAGCACCCGCGCGGGCCGCATCAACGCGGTGAGCGCGTTCTATCGCTTCCTGCAGCAGCAGGCGCGCGACGTCATCCCGCAGAACCCGGCGGCGGCTACACCGCGGCCGGAGGTGAGCCGGCGGTCCCGGACACGGAAGCTGGACGCCAACGAGCTGACCGCGCTGCGCGACGTCGCCCGTGCGTCGGCCCGGATGTACGCGCTCGTCCAGCTGCTAGCCGGTTCGGGGGTGCGGGTCTCGGAGGCTCTGGGCGCGGACGTGCACCACCTGAGGCGGGAGGGCACCGAGTGGTACCTCTACGTCATCCGCAAGGGCAGTGAGGACCGGGTGGCGGTTCAGGTGCCCGTCGAGGCTGCTCGCGCGATCCGGCACTACGTCCGCGAGCGTCGGGGACCGATCTTCATCGACCGGACTGGGAAGCGGTGGAACCGGAACGCGGCAGCGCGCTCGCTGCACTACGTGGCCATCAAGGCGGGCATCACCGACCGGAACGTCTCGCCGCACTCGCTCCGGCACACCGCGACGACGCTCGCGCTGAACAAGGGGGTGTCGCTGAGGGATGTTCAAATCCAAATGGGACACAACTCCACCGAGACAACCGCGCGCTACGACCGGGATGACCGGGAGCGGAACAACCCGACAGTTATCGCGCTGGGCAAGCTCATCGCGGACGACCTGACCGACGAGGTGTTCGGCGAGTAGGGCCGTTCAGGTGACTTAGCCGCATACGTAGCAGTTTTGCTACCGCCCTGCCGTCAGAACTGATACCGTTGCGGCTATGAACGACACCGAGGCCCGAGAGCCCAAGCCCACCACCTTCCGACTCGACCCCGACGTCCGGGAACTCCTCGACACCTTCTGCACCACCAACCGGCGCACCATGAACAGCGCCGTCAACTACCTCCTGGCACACGCACTCGCCACCCGCCTCACCCACGACGACGACCTGCACCTCCGCACCGTCGAAGGCGCGGCGCGATGACCCGCGCAACCTTCCGCGAACTCGCCCGGGGGGTCGACACCTGGATCTTCGCGGCGTTCTTCCCCCTCGCGGTCGCCGTCCAGTTCATCGGCAACCGGGATGCCATCACCGTCGCCGTCTACATCGCGGTCATCGTCGGCTGCGGCTGGTTCTCCTGCGCCGTCATGTGGCGCCGCGCCGCCCGACGTGCCCGCGCCACCGCGGCCCGCCTCGCCGAGCAGCAGCTCATTGCCGACCACGCCGCGTGGATGGCTGAGCACGACGCACGCCGCAACGACCGCAGCACCGCCTAACCGCTCCCCTACCTCCGCCTAGGAGACCGTCATGTCCCGCGTCCACGCACTCCCCGGCTGTCGCCTCGCCATCCGAGTCGGCGACCGACTCCTGTCCGTTCCCCCCATGCACCCCGCCACCCCCCGGACGGTGAGAGTGCAGGTGTTCGAGCTGGTGCTCCGCCGCCTGTGGGGCGAGGCCCTCGAACTGGCCACCGCCACCGCCGACGACATCGACCGGCGCTCCCGCGGGCTCCAGCAACTCAACTCAATCATGGCCCAGACACCGCACCGAAACACCCGAGGGATCGCAGCATGAGCATCCGCCCGACCAACGTGAACGTCACCGCCACCACCATCCCAACCTCAGGCGCCTACGTGGCCAGCTACGACACCGGCGACAAGGGCATGGTGACCCGCCCCGTCGTCGCCATCGGCGTCAACAACGCCGCCGGGGTCGCGCTCGTGCTGAACCTGGAGGGCAACCTCGTCCGCGTCGACGACGAAACCCTGCCCGGCGACTTCCTCGGGGTCACCCCCGCAGATTGGACGGAGTGACCCGATGAAGTTCCTGGCCCGGAAGACCCTCAGGTTCTGGCCGCTCTACTTCACGTTCACCCAGTCCGGGTTCAGCAGCTGGGGCGTGAAGGTGTGGCGCTACAACTACAACGTCACCCGCAGGACGTCCACGTTCGACACACCCGGCCTCGGCTACGTGCGGCACCAGCACGGACGGAGCGGGCGGTGAGCGCCATCCTCAACGACGCCTTCGGGTCGGTCGCGATCACCTGGTACTGGATGATCGAGCGGCCCGTCCTGGTCACGCTCGTCGTCCTGGGCGGTGTGCTGTCTGTCTGTCTGGGCGGGGCTCTCGCCTGGATCGAGCAGGCGACTCGCTGACCCTGCCCACCACAGTGCCCGGCCTTCAACGCGGAGGCCGGGCGCTGCTGTCTGCGTTCTAGTCGTCCCTGTCAGGCCACAGCACGATCCCAAGGAGCACCAGCACGGCGAGCAGCGCCAGGTCGGGCAGGTTCAGGGGGTCCATCGTCGGCCACAGCACGGATCCCCCTCACTGCACCCTGGCGAGCGAGTTAGAACGTGACGACACCGATGGCTCGGTCGGCCCAGGTCGGGGAACCTGAGCCCGCGCTCCGGTACTTCGCGGTGAACGTCGTCGACCCTGGCGTGAGACCCGACAGCACCACAGAGGTGCCAAACTGGAGACTCTGAGCCCCCGGCAGGTAGATCGAGTTGGCGTCGGCGGCGGCGACCGTGTTGGCGCCCGAGACTGCGAACGACATCCGCCCCTGGTTCGCCGACGATCCGGTGACCACCCAGGCGCGGAAGCTGACGATGGCGATCCCGATGGGACCGACGGTCAGCGTGACAGCAGGGCCGCCGGTCGCTAGGTCCGTGTAGGTCGCTGAGGCCGTGCCTTCCAAGGTGGCGACGACGACCTCGCTTGCAGCTGGAGACAGGCTGACCCACTTCAGTCCCACCGACTCGCCGCTGTCCGCGACCAGGGACTGTCCGTTGGTGCCGACCGGCAGGCGGGCTACTGCGTCCGATCCGGTGGCGGCGATGAGGTCGCCCTTGGCGTTAACCAACGTCTTCGGAATGGCTGCGAGCTCCACGGCTGCCAGCGCGGTGTCGGCGGCCTCGGCGAGGTCCTCCAGTGCGGCGGGTCCGTTCGGGGCGTCGGAGAGGTTGGGGTACGGGAAGTTGTAGTTCGGGGTGGTGGGCATCGGGGTTCTCCTCAGAAGAACTGGAGCATGCGGCTCGGGTTGGACGCGGCGACTGCCGCCGGCCGGATTGCGATCGTCGAGACGCTGCCCGCGCTGCCGCCGGTGAACGCGCTGGGGTTCAGTGACGACGTGGCGCTGTTCAGGTAGCCAAGCCGGCCGTTCGCGCCAGAACCAATGTTGGTGAACCCGGACGGGCCGGCCGGTGTGCCACTGAAGTTGGCCATATGAGCCAGCCACAGCGTGTCCTCGGTTCCCCACCCGACGGGGTCGAGGTTGGGCGGGTCAAGCCCGGCGATGGCGGCCCATTCAGGCGGGGTCGATGCGTGAGCGCCGGTGACCACCACGGCATACGCCGACTGCTCGAGGTACCAGCTCGTGCCGTTGCCGACAGCGATGGTTGAACTCGCTGCCGTGGACCCAGCGAAGAGGTAGTAGGCGCTGACGTAGTCGGTGAAGGTTGCAGCTCCGGTGAGGTGGCCGATCAAGTTCCAGGAGACCCCGTCCACTGCGGCGACAGACGAGAACTTCGCGTTCGGGTTCGAAGCGATGGTGGAACCTGCGGCCATGAGGAGGACGATCAGGTCGCCCGCGGTCCGGGCTGGGATCGTGATCGGGTTGCTCCCCGCCGAGCTGCTCCCCACGGTCGGGACTGGGAACGCCATCTCAGTACCCCTTGGCCACGGCGAGGCAGAACCACTTGGTGGCGGTGGAGTTGTAGATGAACCCCAGGTAGTCGCGCTTGCCGATGCCGGTCGACAGCGTCGGCGAGGTCACGTCGGTACCGAATCCGTAGATCGCGTTGTAGGCCAGCGTCCGCGACCCGGTGCCGTCCTGCAGAACCTCGATGAGGATCTTCTGGCCGTCGGTTGGGTTCGTCGGGGCACCGAGAGTGCGGTTCCCGCCCAGGGTGACCCTGTAGAAGTTCCCCAGTGAGGCGTCTACGGCGATCGTGGCGGCGTCTGTAAGCGTCACAGGCGGGTTGATCAGGCGGGGGGTAGTCACGGTGCCCGTGAACGTCGGAGACGCCAGAGGAGCCGCTGCGAGGTCGGTCAGTGCCTGCGCCGGCGTCCGGTTCGTCCAGGCTCCCGACTTCCGCTGCATGAAGTCGTTATTCGTCGGGGACAGCGCCGCGATATCCGTCAGATCCTGGTCGAGCGGCTGCAAGCTCAGGTCCGTCTTCAGCTGCGCGATGGTCCGGTTCGTCCACGCCCCCGACTTCCGCTGCAGCACGTCATCGTTGCTGGGCGTCAACGCGGCCACGGCCGTGAGGTCCGAGTCCAACGGCTGCTTCGCGGCGATCGTTGTCTCGATGCCTTCGAGTTCGTTGACGCGGTCGATGGTGTCGTTGACCGGGCCGCCCCAGTCGGTCGAGCCGATTGCCGGGTTCGTGATCGGCATGGCTACCTTCCCTTCAGCTCGTTTCGCCGATCACGGATGTGTGACCGCGCCGAGGATGTAGTAGGTGTTCCGCACCCGGAGCAGCAGGACGAGCGTGTCCACCCCCAGCGACGCCGGCGTCGCCGTCGACACCACTGGCAGGTTGGTCAGCACCGCGTCTCCGACCGTGACCGTGTTGGCGTAGGTGGTGCCGTTCCAGGCGGTCATGAACCCTTGGACGGCAGAGACCGCCGGCGGTGGCGCGGGGGTGAGCAGCGACGCCAGGTCGTCTGAGTGGGCGAGGGCCATGGCTAACTCCCGAACGGGGCGATGCCGAACGGGCTCAGCCCGAACCCGGCGAGGATGATGTCTTCGGAAGACTTGGCGCGGGTCTGCACGGTGAGCGCATCGGCCGGATTGAGGGGGATCGAGAGGCTCTCGATCACATGGTCCTCGACGAACCCGCCGGGGAGTGTGACCCGGATGATGTCGCCGGGCTGCAGGGCCGGGTTCGGGACGGTTGTCAGGTCCACCGAGTAGGGCAGGCCGGTGTAGTCGGCGAGGATCGACTCCGCCGCCCTCTCCGCCTGCTCCGTCGTAGTGATGAAGCTGGAGGTGTAGTACCGCGGGATCTTCCCGAACCGGCCGCCCCACCGGAGCGGGTCCAGCAGGGCGTCGTTGGTGATGAGCGCGAACGGTGGTGGCGTGTCCGGGTCAGTGGACTCGCCGGTAGCTGCGACCCCGTTGTAGTAGCCGTCGCGGCCGAGGTCCCGCCGCAGCGAGATGACGACCCCGTCATCGCCGCTGTCCAACGGGACGACGTAGCTCATCGCGGCCTTGGCGCGGACCACGAGAACGCCGCGGTGGTCCCAGTGCATCAGCTTGCCGTCGGGGGTGATCGTGTCCCGCAGGAAGTCGTAGCGGGAATCCTCGGTCAGGTGCGACGCCCCGAACGTCGACGCGGAGGCGTCGTAGTCGAACTCGACGGTCGCGTCCGGGAACGGGGCCGTGTCACCGGACACAATGAGGTCGTCGAACGCATCCTCGTGCGAGGTGCCGGCCGGGTACTGGACCGGGAACGGGAGCCGCTGGTCGATGACCTGGGCCATGCGATCCGACGCGGTCACTCGGATGGTGCCGCCGGGGGCCTGTTCCTGCTCGACGGTGTCGATGCGGAAGTACCCGAGCGGTACCCACTCCTTGTCTCCGTTGCCGTAGTCGATGCCGCGCTCGACGAACAGCTCGTTCCCGTAGGGCGTGATCAGGTCGCCCCACTCGCCGTAGGTGGTCAGGTCGAGCGTGGACCAGACGTCGGCGGTGGAGTCGACCTGGACGTTGCCGGCGAGGACGGGGATCAACGTCCCGGTCGGGTCGGTGCCCTCCTGGTAAGTCGTGAGGACCCGGACCCGGACCAACATGCGGTGCGATCCACGGACCGTGCTGAGGAACCTGGCGGTTACCGGAATCATCGTCAGACTCCGAGCTCGCCGAAGCCGACGCCGACCCAGGAGTTGTAGGCGTCCAGGACGGCTTGCCAGTCGTCGTTGTCGTCCAGCAGGGTCTGCCAGGTGACCGCGGCACCGACAACGTCCGGGCCAGGCGCGGCGACTTCGATCAGGTCCAGGTCGAACACGCGGGCCAGTGACCGACGCGACGGGCGCGCCTGGGAGTAGTCGCCGATGACGGCGTGGATCGTGGGGAGGCCGCAACCGTCCGGGGCATGCAGGTAGATCGGGGCGCCGGCCGAGCACGCCAGGTCCAGCGAGTCCGCCTCGGCGAGCGTCGAGGTCCGCACCTGCAGAGGGAACCTGCGCGACGAATGCACGTCCGTGATGGCCACCGGGACTGCCCGGCCGATCACGTCGAAGATGCCGTTGCGGGAGGTGCGGGTGATGTCGCCCCAGTCGGTGACGGTCACCGGGCGGTTGAGGACCGGGCGGGCGATGAACTTCAGCCAGATCCGATCCATCGCCGCTGTGACGGTCGCGGTCTGGGTCTCGAGCAGAACGTCAGTGACGTCGTAGAACCGGATGCGGTAGCTGATCTCGACGCCGGCGCGGAATTCGTAGTCGTCCACCGGGACTGCGATCGCCCCCGCCAGGACGGGGGCCTCCGACCCGCCACGGACCGTGGCCCACTGGGCACCGCCGTAGCCGCGCTGCACCAGCGCATAGGTCGAGTCGGTGTCGGCGCCGGACGCGGTGATGCGGACCCGGGAGAGGTCGTCGTCGTAGGTGGCTGTGGCGGTCATCAGTACCTCCGACCTGCACCGGCGGAAGCGGTCCGCCGAGTGGAGCGGTTGGACTCGCGGATCTCCGTCTGCACCAGGCCGCGCAGCTCCTGGTCGCCGATCTTGACGGTGACGTAGGTGTCGCCCCCGCCGAGCGCGCTGTTCGGCGTGACGTAGCCGTTGCCGCCCATCGACACGATCTCCGGGCCCTTCTCGCCGACGAGGTAGGACCGGCCTGCCATCACGTTGCCGCCGGTGGCGCGCTTCCCGACGGTGCCCGGCTTGTACAGGGCCTCCACACCGTCGGTGGGGTCACCCATCCACCCCTGCGACAGCAGGTTCTCCCACACATCGGTGGCGACCTGGCCGAACTTGACCATCTCGTCGGTGGCCTTCGCCAAGCCGGAGGTGTCTACCTTCGGCTTGTAGATCGCCTCCATGCCATCGCCCGGGGTGCCCTTCCACCCGGCGTCGATGAGCTGGTTCCAGACGTCCTCGCCAACCTTCCCGAACTCCACGAGGTCGGGAATCCCTGAGACCAGGCCGGAGGTGTCGGCACCCGGCCGATAGATCGCCTCCATGCCGTCGCCGGCCTTGCCCGTCCAACCAGAGTTGATCAGCTGGTCCCACAGCTCCTGCGACACCTCGCCGAACTTGACCATGCCAGGCGCGGCGGCGTCGACGAGCGCGCTGCCCAGCCCCTTCACGGCGTCCGTCGCGACGCCCGTGTTCGCCTTGATGCCCTGGGCGACACCGGCCGGGATCTGGGCGCCGACCTGGTCAGCGAACGCCTTCGACGGCGACTTGATGTCGAGTGCCGACTTGGCCGCGGTCAGCAGGGATGACGCGAGGTTCTTCACCTGGCCGACGAGCCAGTCCCAGCCTGCCTTGATGCCGTTCCACAGGCCGTTGACCATGTCGCGGCCGACGTTGACCAGGAGGTTCCCGAGGTCGCCGAGAGCGGTGAGGATCTTGTCCGGGACGCCCCTGACCCAGGCGACCAGCTCATCGAACTTGCGGGTGGCCCAATCCTTGGCCTGACCGAACCACTCGCTGAACTTCGAGGGCAGGACCGCCAGGCCGTTCAGGACGCCGAGGACGGCGCCGATCGCCCCGGCCAGGAACGAGATGATCCCGCTGAACACCGAGACGACGACGGACAGGATTCCCTGGATGATCGGGATCAGGAACTGGATCGCCGGGGCCACCACGTTGCGGACCAGGTTCGCGATCAGCTGCAGCGCCGGGACCACCACCGACGAAATGACGGTGCCCAGCAGGGGCAGGAGCGAACTCGCGACCTCGAGGACCGGCGGGATAAGCGGCAGGACCGCCGCCACGATCGCCAGGATCGCGTCGATCAGGGGGGCGATGATCGGGGTCAGAGTCTGGATGGCCTGGGCCAGGAGCTGACCGAGCTGCATCGCGATGGCAGAGATGACCGGGGTGAGCTGCTGGAACGCCGGGAGCAGGGCGCTGGTGATCGCGGCGATCACCGGGGCGAGGGCGGCGATGATCGGGGCGATCGCCTGAGCGAGGCCCACGAACAGCTGCCCGATCACCGGCAGGATCGGCGCTAGCCCGGAGGCGAGAGCCCCGGCGACCTGGGCGAGCGGCGGCCCTAGGGCGGTGAGAGCGCCGATCACCGCGCCACCGAACGCCGCGGCGAGCGCCTGCACGCCAGGTGCGAGCGCCGTGATCAGCGGCCCGAGGGCCTGCAGCGCGGCAAGGAGGATGCCGCGGATCGCGATGCCGGCCGCCGCCATGGTCTGGCCGAGGGCCTGCAGCGGCTCCTGTGCCGCGACGGACTTCATGAAGTCGGCGACCGCGGCCGTGGTGTCGCGGATGTTCGCCAGGAACGACTGCCCCGACCCTGTCGACAGGCCCGTGAAGATCGACCCAATGATCGAGCCGACGTTCCCGACGATCCCCGCGAGGTCCTTGAACCCCTGGATGGCGCCGTCGATCAGCTCGTTGATTCGGCCGGACTCGACGCTGGAGTCGACCCACGTCTTGAACTTCGTCGTGACGTTCTCGATCGAGGTGCCCAGCCGGCCCATGTACTGGGCGCCGACACCGCCGATGCCGAGCAGCCCCGACAGGACGTTCCCGATGACGTTGGGCATGTTGCCCAGCAGCTCGGTGGTGCCCCGGAGAACCTCACGGACATCGTTCTGGGCGGCCGGGGCCTGCAGCGCCTTCGCGGCGGCCAGGCCCATCGTGTTGAACTTCCCGGCGATGGCGGTCAGGCCCTCGCTGAGGATCGGCAGGTACGCCGAGCCCAGCGCCCGGATCTGCTCGCCGAACCCGGAGAACAGGGCGCCCTGGACGCTCTGCTGGATCTCGCCGAAGGCGTCCTTCAGGGAGCGGATCGCGGTGACGGCCTCGCCTGCTTGCGGGGCCAGCTTGGAGATGTCACCCGACTTGATGGCGTCACCGACGCCCTGCATGCCGAGCTTCAGCGTGGCGAACGCGGCACCAGCAGACAGCAGCGCGGCGGGCAGCAGCAGCGCGGCGGGGGCTAGCTGCTGAAGAGCGGCGGCGACACCGACGACCGCCTGGACAGCGGCACCGCCGGCCGCGAGACCGGCCATCCCCTTCGCGACCCCAGCGAACCCACTGACCGCCGCTCGAGCGGCAGCAGCTGCGCGGGTGAGACCACTGGAGTCACCGTCGAAGATGACGCGGATGTTGGACGAGGTAGAGGCCATCAGGCGCTCCACCTGCGGACAAGCTCGTCCGCCATACCCTCAAGCTCGCGGTCCAGGAGGGGCTTCTCGGTCTCGATGGTGCGGAAGAACCAATAGCTGCCGTTGCCGAGGTGCGGCCGGAACTGCTTGTAGATGTGGGCGCCGAACTCGGAACCGAACAGCACCTTGAACGCGGGCTTGTGGTTCCGCCCCACGGGGATCCCGCCACCGGCGGACACCGTTGCCCGGCCACCCGGGACCGCCTTCACCGTCGGCGCCATCAGGGACGCCTGCCGTGAGGACGCTGACGCAGCCGCCCTCACGGCCTTAGCGAGCTTCTCGGCTGCCTCGTCGATGTAGCGGGCCATGATCTCCCGGCCCTGGGCGGGGACACGGGAGAACGCCCGCTCAACCTCTCGTGCGCCACGAACGGTGACGCTGATCCGGGTCCTCGCCACGGCGGGGCCTCCCTCAGATTCAGCCGGACATCTGAGGGCCGCCGGGCCCCGCGGTCTTGCTCTTAGCCGCTTCGAGCAGATCCAAAGCGGTGACGATCACTTCTTCGCCCTCAGCCGCCCACACCGACGGTGCGATGCCGGTGCGGATGGCGAGCGCGATACAGACCCGCGTCAGCGAGCCTTCCGGGTAGGGTCCGGCGCCTCATCTCCCTGGAACTCCAGGTCGACCGTGGAACGGAACTCCCGGGCGTCACCGTCGAACAGACCGAGCCGGACGGCCGCCACGTGGGCGAGGTCGTACAGATCGGTCATCGAGGGGTTCTCTGCGATGCGGGACACCGACCGGCCCTTGCCGGTCATCTCCCACTTCACGACGTCGCGGCTGGTGGCCGTGGCGGTGAACTCCTCGCCGGAGTCGGGTCGGACGGTGAAGGTGAACATGGTGCTGTGCCTCCTGTGTGCGATCAGGCGCTGGTGCCGATGACGATCAGGTCGTAGGTGACGCCGGTGGTCCCGGCGGAGTTGGCGATCTTCAGCAGGTCGCCGGTGGCTGCGGTGACCGCGTAGCCGGTGGCGTCGGCTGCGCCCGCGATGAGCGCGAGCGTGGCGCCGGGGCGGACCGTGACGGTGTGCGTCGCGCCCCCAACCCACGACACGACGCCGTTGGACGAGGCCCCGCCGACGATCACGTTGTTGGTGTTGCCGGCCGCTGCGGACACGATCAGCGCCTTGACCTTGACGAACGACAGGGTTGCGCCCAGCGGGTCCGTCAGCACCCCGGCGAGGTCGATGTCCTCGGACCCCGACGCGGCGAGCGTGCGGGTGTCGTGGAACACCAGGTCGGCCTTGCCTGCGGTGGTGCCGCTGGTCAACGCCACCTCGTACTGCTTGGACATCGACGCCACCGCGGAACCGAGGTCCTGGGTGGCCGACAGCTTCGCCGCGACGGCGACGAGCAGAGTGGACGAGAGAGTCATTGGTCAGGCTCCGATCAAGGCCGCGAGTAGACAGGGGTGCCGATGATCTGGAGCTCGACCTCGGTCTCTTCGGTGTCGCCGCGGTCGCCACCCACGTTGGGGGCCTTCACCCGCAGCGTGCCGGTCCACCGGACGTGCTCGCCGACGATGTCCGGGTGGTGGTCGAGCTGGAAGGTGATGTCCTCGCCGTCGTTGGCCCACAGGAAGTCGGAGACTCCGTCGGCGGTCCAGTCGGAGTAGAACGTCAGCGACAGCGAGTAGTCCGGGTCGACTTCCTCGATGGACTCACCCGACGGGCAGTAGGTGTAGATCTTGTCGCCGTCATCAGTGTTGTTGTTCAGAGTCCACGACTTGACCTGGCACTCGAAGTTGGTGCCGTCCAGGTCAAGGGTGATGACCTTCAGGCGACGGTTGTGCAGGCTCACAGCGATACCTCGATCGTCAAGAGGTAGGCGGGCAACTGAGCGCCGCCAGAGGTGAAAGTGCCGGGGGTGGCGCGGACGACGACCGCGTCCGGGACGGTGTCGACGGCCTCGGTCACGGCAGGCAGCCGATCCCAGAGCCGCTCCATGGCGCGGTCATCAGCGGCGACCACCAAGGACGCCGTGAACGTCGCCGTCGTAGGCGTAGAGACGAAGGCGTCCCACACCAACGTCGGCGGGTGCAGGACCGCCTCAGGCGGGCTGACAGTGCCGCCGGTGTCCATCGACACCCGGAGCCCGTCGACGCCCCGGAGGGCCTCCAGGAGGGACGCAGCCATGTCCGAGACGGCGTTCATGCGAACACCGGGCCTCGGAACTTGCCGATCCCCAAGAGACGCTCGATGTCAGGGTCGAACGACGGCACACGAGCGGTGCCGAGGTCGGCCATGTCCACCAGCGCATCCGGCGAGCGGCGGCGCTGGTGCCAACGCACAGCCAACCGGATGGTCCCCAGAGTGAGGTCGTCGGTCGGTTCCGGTAGAGCGGATCCGAGGTCGCCGTTGAAGTTGAACGACGTACCCCGGACCCGCTCTACGAACGCCACCGCCGCCGCGAGGACGAGGTCGAGCTTCTCGTCATCTCGCGTATCGGGGATTCCCGCGTCGAGCTTCAGCTCGTCCAGCGACGGTGGCCAGGACATCAGTTCGGAACCACCAGACCGAACGCCTCAAGGCGCGTGATCAGCAGGTTGATCGCTGTGCGCGCCTCCGCGTCGATGGTCGAACCGCCCGTGGGAGCGGTGATGGCTGCCTGCGTGGTGACCGGCGCGGCCGAACCGACGGCGAGCTTGTCGGTGTCGATCCTCTTGTGCGTCCTGCGGGGCATCAGGCACTCCTCACGAGAACGTCGACCGGCGCCGAGCTGGTGGAGACCGCCCACACCTCGTCGCCGGGGCGAACGTTGAACCGGAACCATTGGCCGTTCGCGCCGCTCGCCGGACCGAGGGTCATGCTCGTCGCGAGCGACGAATCACCGCCCACTTCCACGGTCGATGTCGTGCGGACGGACACCTCGAGATCGCCAGCCACGCCCAGGAACACGCGAGTTGGGGTGGTGGTGACCGTCGTGGTCTCGACACGGAAAGCCATCAGGAGGCCGCCGTGATCACGATGCGCTCGACGCTGGCCGTGTACTTGACGTGCACGGCGGCGTAGCCCCACACACCGAGACGGATCACCGACGGGCCGTCAGGCTCGTCGTACCTGAACCTCAGGGTGGGCGACTCGAAGAGGATCGTGTCGTTCGCGCGGGCCACCAGGATCGACTCCGGGTACTGGCCGACGCCGTCGGACGCGAGGACGCCCAGGCCGTGAACGCGACCGTCGACAGCGACCTCACCGCGACCGATGACGTTCATCAGGCCACCCGAGTCGGCGGGGATCAGCGGCCGGCCGGTGCTGTCCTTGATCTTCAGCAGCGAGCCGTAGCGGGTCACGCTGGAGACCAGGATGTCGGCCGGGAGCTTCCGGCCGTTCCGCACCGCGATCGCGGTGTCGAGGATCGCGTCACCGATGTACGTGGCGTCCAGCGGGTCAAGGCCATCTGCGTAGAGAGCCTCGGTGGCGTACGTGACCGTGGCCGAGCCAGCGGCGGCGATCATCGCGGTGACCACCAGGGCCTCGATCTTGGTGTTGTACTCGCCGACCAGGTCGGACCAGATCAGCTCGTCCACCGCGGGGTTCGCAGCGTCGAGGAGCTGGCGGGTGACCTTCTGGCCACCGAGGACCGTCGACGGGCTGACGGTGGTGACCGCCGAGTCCCAGCCATCGGTGAACCCAGCCGCGTCACCCTCGGCCGCCTGCACCGCGACGGTGCCCGAACCGGCCGACTGGCGGGGCATCGAGATGGCCGCCGCGGAGGTGATCGGGATGTTCCGCACCGCGGACGCCACCCGACGCTGCTGGCGGGCGATCTCGGCGAACTCCGAGGTCATCCACACGGGCGGGATGACACCCGGGCCCTCACCGGCCATGTCCAGTGCGCGGTTGTGCTCCACGAGGCGCTGCATCGCGTCCTCGTTGCGCTGCGAGCGAGCGGCGAAGAGGTCACCGAAGTACGAGCGGCCGGCGCCCTTGCGGTAGTGCCCCGGGTCGCGGTCCTTCACGGTCGTGCCGGAGACGCGGACAGCGCCGCGGGTCTCGTCGGTGGCGGTCGCGACCGTGTCGGCGAGCGCAGCGACCTTCGCGTTGCGGCTCTCGACCTCGGTCAGGGACTCGATGGTCTCGGCCAGCGACTTCGCGGCGGCGGCCTGCTCGGTGACCGAACGGAGCTCGTCCTCGGTGAGGTCGCGCTTCTCGGCAACGGCGCGGGTCTGGAGACCCTCGATGCTGGAGCGGAGCGCGTCGTACTTCGCGCGCTGCGCCTGGAGGTATGGGTTCATGGCGGGTAGGTGCTCCCGGTCATACGGAGGAATGGGGACTTCTCCGCGAGAGACCGGGGTGTCGCCTACCTGCGGTTCGGGGTGTCGGCGTCGAGTGAGGGGCCGAGGTGTCGAACCACGCGGTACCGGGGTGTCGGCATCGCACAATTGCTACATCTGCATCGATCTTACCAAATCGATGCCCTAAAGCTATGAGGCTGCGGGAAGAACGGGAAGGCCGGCGAGGATCTGCGCCGCGCGGGCTGCGCGAGAGGCGGCGCCGCAGGTGCAGTTGGCCTGGGTGACTTCCAAGGCGTCCTGGAACCGCTGCGAGTCGCGGACCGCGGACACCAGCGCGCCGCGTCCGTACGCGCCCTCCAGGACCACCGACACCTCGACGAGGTGCGCGCGGACCCGCTCGATCGTGCCGTTCGGGAGACGCCGATCCTGGCGGGTACGGAAGCCCACGCTCAGCTCGTCCAGGACGCCGTCGCGGAGCAGCTCGAGGGTCTCGTCCCCCGTCGCTGTCTTCGACACCCGGAACGACGCCCACAGGCCGGCGGAGTCGTCGCGGAACTCGACAGCCTTGCCGATGACGGAGCCGCCGTACGCCATGTGGTCCCGGGTGAAGTGCACCCGGTGCGGCGCCGACAGCTGCGCGTTGAACGCACCGCGAGCGAACTGCTCAACGAGGGTGTCGTCGATGCGCTGCTCGACCCCGTACGGGACAGCAATGCCCTCGACGGTGCGGCCGTCGCCGCCCTTGCTGGCCGCCCGAATCTCAAGGTCAGGGCGGAAAGTGCGGACCAGGTCATCCACGGTCGTCGCCCTTCGGGTCCGCGAGGCCGCGGTGGGTCTGCCGGTGCGCCGAGCACAACCCCCGGTGCTCGGGGTGCTCGTCGCAGCCCGGCACGTTGCACCGTGCCAGCTCCGACGAGACCGAAGCGGACGCATCGACCGAGGCCGACACCTCAACGTCAGCCTCGACCGGCTTCGCCTTCCGTGTGCGTGTCGTCATTTCTTGTCTCCTTCAACAGGAAATTCGGGCAGGTCACCATCAGCGGTGACCGGGGAGCGCCCCATGCCTTCCTCGAACCACGCCAGCGCGGTCCACTTCGCCTTCGCGTCGGGCATGTACTTCCGCAGGCCGTTGAACAGGGCGAGCAGTGGGAACGGATCGAGGGTCCAGCGCGCACGGCCCTTGCCGAGCACCCAATATTTGTGCAGGACAGCGGTGTTCCCGGGGCCTCCCGCGCGGAACGCGCGCTCCTCCTCGGCGGTGGGTCCCAGCTCAGCGGGCACAGAGGCAACGGGGGTGAGCTCTTCCCGCTGAGCCGGGGTCAGGGGCGGTCGGTCTTCGAGTTCCCGCACCTCGTCGACGGTGAGGAACTTCGAGCCGAGCGCGATGGCGTGCGCCTCGTAGCGGGTCTTCGTGTCGCTACGCAGGATCGAGTCCAGGTTCGCCTTGACCCACGTCCCGCGCGGCAGCAGCTGCGTCAGGGCCTGCTCGAAGCGGGCGAGGTGGCCACCCAGGCTGAACTTGATGAGGTTGATGGCCTCTTCCTGCACGTTGCTGTACGTGCGGGATGCCTGGTCGGCGCCGAGGAACGACGACGGCAGGCCGAAGATGAGCGCCATGTCAGTGAGGGAGAACCTGCGGGCCTCCACCAGCTGCATGTCCGTGGGGTTCCATGCGATCGGCTCGAACGAGGTGGTCTCGTTCAACACCGCGATGGTGCGTTCCCGCTGCGACCTGAGCCACCCCGTCTTCAACTCGCCGGCGGTGGTCTCGTCCAAGTCGGGGTCCGTGGACTTCAGGACGCCCGTCGGGACACCGTTCGACCCGATCGACCCGGCCTGCCGGTCCAGCTCCTTGGAGAGCCCCAGGGCGCCCCGCAGGTGGTTCTCCAGCACACCTTGCCCGCGCAGCTCGCCCGGCGCGCACGGGCCCTTGATGTGCAGGATCTGGTCCGCCGAGTAGGTGCGCCCGCCGATCTCGTACGCCACCGAACCGACCGGGATGCCGTACTCGCCAGAGTCGGCGCGGCCAACCCGCCGGACCTGCACATAGTCGGCACGAACCGGCAGGACCGCCGTCGGCCAGCCATCGCGGGAACGCTCCGCGATGACACCGATCGCGTTCCCCGCCCAGATCAGGTCAAGCGCCCACGACGAGAACGTGGTCATGCGGTTGTCGGGCGGCGCGGGCTGCGACAGCAACGGCGGCGTCGGGGTGATCAGCTCCACCGGCCGGCCGGCGCGGTCCCGGTAGGCGCGCCACGGAACGGAACCGATGAGGTCGGACAGCAGGATCGACGCTCGCCACGCCGCAGGGATCCCCATGCCGCCCTGGTAGGCGCCGCACGACCAATCCGCCCACAGACCGCCACCGTCGGTGAAGACGGTGAACGTCTCGGACAAGCCCGTCTTGGTGTCGGTGACGTCGTACTGCAGGTTCCGGTTGAACAGCTTCCCGAGTCCCATCACGACGCCCCCTTCGCGTTCGCGGCGCTACGGGCAACTGAGGGCCGCGCAGATCGGTCCGTGAGGACCTCAATCGCGATGGACACCAGGAACACCAGGGCCCCGTCGACCATCAGTGACACCGGGAACGGCAGCAGCAGGAACACCGCGGCGAGCACGGCCAGGAAGCCGACCACCTGGCCCGACACATAGGCAGCACGCAGCACGCTCATACGAAGATCCTCGATTTCGGCTTCTTGACCGGCGGGGGGAGCGTCCGCGCGGTGTGGACTGCGCCGGATGCGGCGTAACTGGCGTCGCAGTGGCCTGCACCGCGACGCTGGAACCGCCACCCCTCGCCCGTGCGGAGCTTCTGAGAGCCCGCGATGTGGGCGTCCAGCAGCGGGTCGGAGGAGTGAACGATCCTGCGGGCCGCAACCAGGTCGGCGAACTCCTGGCACGCCTCCATCACCTCGGCGCCCTTGATCTCCACCGCGTCCAAGGGGCGGAGGTCGGCGGCGATCGCGGCAGCAGGGCCGGATGGGAACCATGCGACCGCGGCAGGCTTGATGCGCTCGAGCAGCGATGGCAGTTCCGTCCGCGCCTGCTCGGTGGACTTCCACGCCGCGAGCACCTCGACCCGGTACCGGCCGTCGTCGAGCTGCGCGGCACCAGCGAGCGTGATGTGGGCGGAATCGGGGCTGACGTCCACGCAGACGGCCACACGCTCCCGAGCGGACGCCAGCGACCCGGAAGGGTCCGAGCAGGCAGCCCAAGCGCCCGGATCAACAGCGGCGTCGAGGGCGTCGACCCGCATGCACAACGTCTCCGTGCGGAACACCGCCGCCGGGTCCGTCGACATCGCCGACCGGATCGCCGCCTCACTGATCGTGCGACCCAACCCCGGATTCGCCGCCGCCCAGGCATCCACATCGTCCAGCTCGCAGCCATCCGGCGCGGACCACTCGAACAACGCCATCGTCGAGTCCTGCTCCGACAACGCGGTGGACCGCAGCGCGTTCAACACCACGCTCTCGTCGTCACCGGCGTTCGAGATGCCCACGATCAGCGCGTTCGGCCTGGCCGTCGTCGTTTTCGACAAAGCACCCCAAGCCAGCCAGTCCCGATGCTCCCGCAGCTCGTCCAGGATCAGCAGGTCCACGCTCAACCCACGGCCGGCCGCGCGGTGCGTCGCAGCGATCCGGTAACGGGCACCCCCGACGAGACGGAGCTCCTGCTCGCCGTTGGCGTAGCGGACCGTCTCGATCTCGTCGTTCAGGTCGTCGCGGTCCCGAGCGAGGTCCACAGCGCCCTGCCACGCCTCCTTGGCGATGTCCAGGGACTGCGCAGCCCCCAGGATCAGCCGGGCGCGCCCCATGAACATGAAGAACAGGGACACGATCTTCAGGAGGTGAGTTTTTCCGTTCTGTCGCGCCACGCACGTCAAGATCGTGCGGAACCGGAACCCGCCATCCGGGCGCAGCTCCAGAGCGTGCAACAGCCACCACCGTTGCCACGGCAGCAGCGTCAGCCCCAGTACGCCCTCGGCGAACTCGACGGCCTGGAACCCCAGCGTCGTCTCCGGCGTCAACTCACGGAGCGGGCGAGTCCACAGCCGCGGCGCCTCGTAGCCCATCAACGTGGGCATCGGCGGGGCGCCCAACGTGGTCGTCACCCCGCCGCCTTACGCAGCTGCGCCAGAGGCGACGACGCACGAGGCGCCGCCGGCTTCCCCGCCGACTTCCCGGCAGCCGCACGAGCTTTCGGCGAACCCCCCAGAGATTCCAGCGCAGCCAGCAGCTTCGGACCCAGATCCGCCATCGTGGCGTGGGCGCTCACACGAGCCGCGAGCCGACGAACCTCGTCCGCGGTGTCCGGGTCGAACGGGATCCGCTGAGCCGCCGCAGCGATCGCCGCAGCCTGATCGATCGTCCGGGCGTACCCCTCCGCGAGCCGGGCAACCCCAACGTCCTCAGGGGCCAAATCCAGCTCCGCCAGGGCCGCCACGACAGCAGGCAGCATCTTGCGGTCCGAGTCCGGAACCGCAGAGGCAGGCTGCCGCCTACTCGCCACGCAGACCACCTCTCAGCGATCCGAGACGACTGACCCCTTGATCGTACACGGGCCCCGGTCCATCCC
>ERZ777004.3-NODE-3-length-53214-cov-16.495081_pt1 | contig 53214 bp, 92 predicted proteins | sample MGYA00374957_ERZ777004 | MGnify/ENA primary metagenome ERZ777004 (study PRJEB29303, sample SAMN08777187) | plant metagenome | isolation source: Switchgrass | host: Panicum virgatum | place: USA: Austin, Texas | collected 2014-11-04 ... | reverse complement strand
GAGGCCGCGGCGGCGACCCGGGCGCACGACGCCGCCACCGACCTGTCCCGGGCGGTGTCGCGGAATGTGTGGCAGGGCCCGTTCACGGTGCCGGGCGGCATCAACTACGGCGAAGCCGTCCGACTCATGATCCTGGACCGGTTGCCGTCGCAGACGGAGTTCTCCATCGCCTCCACCACCCGCACCACCCCGCTGCTGGTGTACGGGCTGCAGCAGGCCACCGACCCGTGGCAGGACATCCAAGAACTCGCCGCAGCGGTCGGGTTCGAGGCGTTCTTCGACGCCAAGGGCGTGTTCACGTTCCGCCCCGTCCCCGACCCCAGATACGGGGTGCCGGTGTGGAGCTTCGACTCCACCGCCAACCCGACGGTGGTCGAGGCCAAGAGGTTGTTGAGCGACGAGCAGACGTTCAACGACATCGTCGTCATCGGCCAGAGCTCGAGCTCGCAGAACCCGGTGTCGGCCGAAGCGTTCGACGACGACCCGTCCAGCCCGACGTACATCCTCGGCCCCTACGGCCGCGTCTCCCAGCGGGTCACGTTCTCGCTAATCACCACGCAGGATCAGGCCCAGGACGCCGCCAACGCCACCCTCTACAACTCGTTGGGCGCGGCAGAGACGGTGACGATCGTGGTCGTCCCCATGCCCGCCCTCGAACCCGGCGACGTCATCGCACTCGACATCCCCGACGTCAAAGCATCCGGCACCTACTACATCAACTCCATGACGACGTCGCTGTCCCCAGCGGAGCCGCAGCAGTTGGTGTGCTTCCGGCAGTCACGCAACGTCTAGGGAGGCCCCGTGGCATCGAACTCGGCGATCGACCGGTTCGCCCGCGCCGCCCGCGGCCGCGGCGACGTCGCCTGGACACCCCGCCAACCCCAACTCTCGATGCACCAAGGCACCCTCTCCGCCGTCGACCTCGGCCGCGGCGTCGTCGACTTCGCCTTCCCCGACCCCAACGGCCTCATCGTCCCCAGCGTGCGGTTCCTCCAGCCCTACACCGACGCCAACCCACCCGTAGCGGGCGACGTCGTCTGGGCCGGCCACTTCGGCAGCGACCTGGTCATCTTCGGCCGCCATCACATCCCCACCGGCACCATCGTGTCCATGTGAGCAGGAGGACCCGGCCGTGACCACCCTCCCCACCCTCGGCTACGACCTCCTCATCCCGCAGGGTGTCGATTGGCCCGGCATCAACTATCCGATCTTCGGTGCGGACGGCACCGTCTACAACCTCTCCGGCTGCACAGCCCGCGCCGAGATCCGGCCGTTCCCCGACCACGACGAACTCTATTTCGCCTGGTCCACCACCCCCACCGCCGGCGAAGGTCTGATCACGTTGGCGGATGGCGTTCTCAACATTCGGGTCCTCGCCGCCGAATCCGCGGGCTGGACCTTCACCGACGCAAGCTACGACATCGTCCTGACCAACCCTGCCGCACCAGTGGGACTCCAAAGGTCTCGGGTCGCGATGGGCGCCGTCACTGTGTCCCGCCGGGTCACCGTCACCACCTAGCCACCGCGGCCAGCCGCATCCCCTCTGTCGCCCCTTCGCCAGTTCAGGTGTCGGGGCTTCTTCATGTCCAAGGAGAAAAAACGTGCCTTTTAACGATGTCGCGAAGGGGCAAATGCTCGACGCTCTGGACGAGACCGCCGTCACCCCGACTGTGCTGATCAACAACATCGGGATCTTCACGGCGGCCGACCCCGGTACCGGCACCAACTACACCGGCACCGAGGCCACCGGAGGTTCGCCTGTGTACGCCAGGCAGGCGGTCACGTGGGGTGCCGCTTCGGCTGGACAGAAGGCCAACACGAACGCTCTGACGTTTGACGTCCCAGCCGGGACGTACGGGTTCTTCGGGTTGTTTTCAGCAAGCACGGGCAACAGCAACACATACCGCGGACACATCCCGTTCGGCGGCTCGTCGGCCATCAAGGGCTTCGCCTCCGTCGACACCACCCTGACGAACGACCAGTTCCTGTCGGTCGCGCACGGCCTCTCCGACGGTGACCGGCTGCAACTGCGTGGTGTCTTCGCCGAGGCGCTGCCGACCGGTACCGGTCTGACCGCTGGCGCGCTGCTGTACGTGGTGAACTCGGCGACGAACACGTTCAAGGTGTCGACGACACTGGGCGGCGCGGCGATCGACCTGACCGCGCTGGGTGGTGGCGAGATCTACTGGCAGCGGGTCGTGCCGGAGGTGTTCGCGTCGCAGGGACAGATCACGGTCGCGGCTGGTGCGCTCGTTCTCGACATGACCGCGATCTGATCGGGCGCTGACCTATGGCTAAGGCTGGCTACTCGATCCGAACCTCGAGTGCCGTTGCGCTCAGCGCGGCGACGGCGAGGACATGTCTGATGGTGATCACCCCGACCCAGTTCGGTGGGGATCTGAAGAAGTTCCGCATCGGATTCGACGGCGTTACCGCCTCCGCGGTTCCAGTGCTCTGGGAGGTGGTTCGTTCCTCGAACGCGTCGAACTCCACTCCGGGGACCGGTAACACGTCGGAGTCAACCAACATCACGCAGGCGTACGGGCAGACGATCACTGCGGGCTTTACCGCGTTCTCGGCGTCTACGTCGGAGCCGACCGCGCTGACGGTGCTGGATTCCAACTTGCTGACGCCCGCTGGTGGACTGCTCATGTACGACTTCCCGCTGGGTGACACGTTCGAGTGTGGTGCGTCAGCAGGTCTGGGGATCCGGTTGACGGCTCCGGCCACGGTTAACGCGCGGGTGTCGATGCTCGTCGAGCGGATCTAGCGGGTGCGGGTAGTCGGCCGGACGCGTCTGCTGTCCGGCACCCCGACCGCGCCGACGATTCCGTTCACGCCGTCGCCGGCGCAGCCGTTCGCGATCTGCTACGACCCGAACATCACCGGGATCTCCGCGTACAACCATCCGGGTGCGGTGGCGATCGCGGGACGGGACAACTACAACGCGCAGGGCTTCAAGGACATGAGCGCGGCCGGTGGCACCGTGCTCATCTACCTGGACGCGATGTTGGACAACGCGTACGGGACGTACCACGACCTGCTGATCAACAGCAGTGTGTATGGGGCGGCAGTGCCGCGGTTCAACGGCACTCTCCCGCAGGCCAACTCGACCGGGTACCTGGCAGACATCCGGGTTGGCGGGATCATGCAGGGCAAGTTGGAGAACGTCCTGGAGAAGATCGTCACCGACAACCCGCACATGGGCGGCTTCTTCCTCGACGACGTCGGGTCGAGGTCGTGGTATCCGGGATTCGACTGGACCACCAACATGACCTCGACGGACCGGTCCGACTACCGGGCCGGCGCAATTCAGATCGTGCAGACCGCGCGCACCGTCGCCGACCGACACGGCCTCATCGTCATCGTGAACGGCACCTGGACGGCCGGCACACTGGCCTCCAACGGCGGCGGCTACCCGACCCTGACCACGCACGGCTGCTCGCTGGCCGAGGGCGGCATGGTCGAGCACCACGACGGCGAGATCTCCTTCTGGGGCCCGTATGCGGCGTCGACGTCGCAGTGGGGTGACGCCTCGCCGATCACCAACGGCACCCCGCTGTGCCCGGTCATCTGCTCAAGCCCAGCGGGGAGGACCGAGTACGCGAACTCGGGGAACTACTTCCTGATCACCGACCAGGCCGACTACGGGGTCATCGAGACCCCCTGGACGACCTTCCACGCGTCCGGCCTTCCCAGCCACGTGACCTGACGGAGGCGACGTGTCGACCCGGTTCTCCGCGAGCGGCCAGCACTACACCTCCACCACCGGGATCCCCACCGGCACCGCGTTCACCATGATGTGCTGGGCCTACCTGGTGACCGACCGCAACACCTTCAGTTGCATGCTCGCGTTGGAGAACGCCGCCACCTCGGCGACCCGCTGGTACGAGCTCGTCACCGACTCCGACGGCACCACCATCACGTTCTCCACCTCCGGCGGCACGGTCGCAATGGGCACCGTCACCGCCGGCACCTGGCACCGGTTCGCCGTCGAGGTGAGCGCATCAACCGCCACCGTCTACTACGGCGCCGACACCGGCTCACTGTCGACCGCCACCGGTACCTGCGACAGCCTCGCCACCGTCGTCCCCACGACGTTCTTCGTCGGCACCGACAGCTTCGGCGAGTGGTGGAACGGCCGGATCTCTTGCGCCCGAGCCTGGAACGCCGCCCTCACCCAGGCCGAGCTTGACGCCGAGTTCGCCAGCTTCGACGCGGTGCGCACGACCAACCTGCTGCGCAACCACAAGCTGTCGGTGCCGTCGACGGCCGATGATTCCGGCCTCGGGCACACGCTGACCGGTGGCACCGGCGCCACCACTGAAGCGGAGCCGCCGATCACCGTCGCGTCCGCGCTCCCACGGCCTCCGCTGGTTCGGCCGTCTCCGGCCGCGGTCCGGGCGAGTTCCTGGTGAGCCGTCTCGGACGGTCACAACCCCGCACCACCGCGCAGATCGTCCGCGCCGGTGTTCCGCTGCCGGACCCGGGCACGGTCCTCGACATCGGCACGAGCCGCAGTCAGCACTTCTACCTGCAGTACGCCGCCGACGGTGCCGGTTCGGTATCGGTCGCCACCCAGGCCGACATCGCGGCCGGGTTCTCGCTGGCCCCGAACTTCTACACCGCCTCCGGTGGGGCGACGGTCAACTTCCAGGTCCGCGCCGACGGCGCCCTGCTGTCCGGGTCGAGCTTCCCCCGCTCGGAACTCCGTGAGGCCAACAGCGACGGCACCGACGCCGCGATCGACATCCTCGCCGGTACGCACTCGCTGCACACGATCGCCAACATCACCCACCTCCCCGCGGCCGACCCTGAGGTCGTGGTCGCGCAGCTGCACAACGGCACCGCCGACCGGATCTCGATCCGCACCCAGCTGGTGACCGGCACGACCCGGTTGCGGATCCGGGTCAACGGGTCCACGGTCGCACTCGACGCCACGTCTCCGATCAACCCGGGCGGGAACGATCTCGCCAACGGCGACGCCGACATCATCGGTGTCCCGTGGGAATTCAAGATCGAGGTTGCGTCCGGGGTGGCCCGGGTGTGGGCGGCCAAGGCCGACGGCTCGTTCGGGAACATGACCACACCGGTGGTCACCTCCAGCGCTCTGACCTCCACCGGTTCCGCGTCGTGGTATTTCAAGTGCGGCGCTTACGCCCAGTTCGACGCCACCTCAGCCGGGTCGTCCACCGAGTACGTGTCGGTGGAGCACCGCGCCATCCAGGTGGCGCACTCCGCCGGAGTCGCCGAGAGCGGTGTCGCGGCCGGTGCGGCCACTACGGCCGCGACCGCAGTCCGGGTTGCCACTATCCGTGGTGCGTGCGCTGCCGCAGCGGGCGGAGCAGGTTCGGCGGCGAGACGGGCCGTCCAGACCGGTGCCGGTGTGGCCGCCGCGGTCGGTGCTGCCACAGATACTGCCCAGGTCACACCAATCCCCGTTCCCCGGATCCTGGTCGTCACGGCTCAGCCGCCTCGCCGGTTCCGCGAGGTCGGGTCCGTCCAGATCAGCGCGTCGATCGTGCTGGTGCCCGGCACAGCCGAGAACGGCATCACCACCACCGCCGCGTCTGTGACCGGTGTGTCGCGGAAAGTTGCGGTCGTTACCGGTGCGTGTACAGCGGCCGGCACCGCCTCCGGTGCAGCGAGGAAGGTAGCGCCGCACGTTGGTGTCTCCCGCGCCGCCGCTGCAGCGACTGTCAGCCTGGCGAAGGTCGCCCGACCGATCAGCATCAGCACCGCCGCGGGAGCTCCCGCGGCCACCAACGCGAAGGCCGTCGTCGGCGGCGGTGCGGGCACCACTGCCGCCACCGGCACTGCTGTTGCCGCAGCCGCCGTCGCGCACGCCGTAAGCGGGGTCTGCGCGGCCACTGCAGCCAGCTTTGGCGGGCAGCGGAAGACCGCGCAACCGGCCGGCCGGTGCCCCGGAATTGCTGGTGCGTCAGGGGCGGCGGGGAAGAAGACCGGGCAGTCCGGCGCCTCCGCGGCCGCACCCGCTGGTTCGGGTCGCGCCGCGAAGTCCACCGCCACCACAGGCGCCGTGTCTGTTGCGGCGGCAGTAGGGGTCGTTGCCGCGAAGGTCGCCCATCCGGTCGGGCGGGCTAGTGCTGCTGCGGCCGCGTCCGGGCTGGCGTTCCGGCGTGCGTCACAAGGTGGCGGCATAACAGGTGGTGCGTGCTCGAGCGGGATGTCCGCGAAGCGCACCGCGCTGACCGGCCGCGCTGCCGTGGCCGCTGATGCGGCGGTCGTCGCTGTCCGTGGCGCCCGTCCTGTCGGTGTCGCGGCAGCCGTGGCCGGTCCGCAGAGCCGGGTGGCGAAACGCGCCCCCGCTACGGGAATGGCCGCGGCTGTTGTGGCTGGGTCGGCGCTGCCGCGGAAGCGGGTCGGCACGACCGGGTCGGCCACCGCAGCCACCGCCGGTGTGGGCGTGGCGGGGAAGCGGACCGCCGCGGCCGGGGTTGTTGCCGCGGCTGCGGTGGGGATCCGCACCGGGGTCGTCGCACGCCTCGTCGCCGGTGTCTGCGCAGGTGCAGCCACCGCGAGTGGTGTGGTTCGTCGGGTCGCCGCCCAGGCTGGCGCTGCGGCCGTTGCCGCGGCCAGCGCTGGGACAGCCCGGAAGAGCGCCGGAGCGCGCGGGGCCAGTTCCGGTGCCGCGATCTCGTCGGGGTTGGCGAAGAAGGCCGCCCGCCCGTCCGGTGTCATCGCAGCCGCCGGAACCGGAGCCAGCACGGGCCGGAGGATCAGTCCGGGCGCGGGCATCGGTGCCGCGGCGACGAGCTCCGCCGGGGCTGGCCGGAAGGTGACACGGACAGTCGGTGCCGCAGCCGGTGCCAGCGCACCGTCTGGGGTGGCTCGCAAGGCAGCCCCGAACTCGGGTGTTGTCGTTGCCGGCTGCGCCAGCGTCGGGGCAGCCAGGAAGTCGGCCCCAGCTCGTGGGGTCGGCTCAACTGCCACGTACGGGTCGGGACTTAGCTACAAGACCGCCGCCTCAGATGGCGCCGCATCCGGTGCCGGCACTGGTGGGGCACGATCCGGCAAGTGGGCGATCGTCGCCGCGACCTGCCCCGCAGCGGGATCGGTGTCATCCCTCCAACGTCGACGCAGCACTGCCGGTGGTGTGTCGACGTTGGGGGCGACCGCCACAACCCGGGCGGGGCGGACAACGTCGACGTCCGGGCAGGTGTCGGCTGCGGCCACCGGCACCGCGGTCGCGTCGACCCACGAACGTCTGTGGGAACCGTTCGCCGGGGAACCCTCAGTGGTCGGCGGGATACGGGCCACCGCCCCGTTCGCGGCCGGTGGTGCTCCCCGCACTGGCATGGCGGTCCTTGCCTACCCGCCCACATCGGAGGGGTAAAGGGATCTGTCGAGTACAGCCATCCCCCGCGGTTCCTGCCATGGTCGGGGGTGAGTTGTGGGTGCAGTGACTCTGCGCGTAGGCGCCACGGTGTGGGGCACCACCACCGCCACCCCGGGCGCTGTCGCCGGGGTCACCACTGGTGACCAGCCCTACATCCTAGTTGTGTCCAAGACGCCAGGCACGGGCATCCCGGCCGCCCCGACCGGGTGGTCGTTGGTGGCGAACGCCGATGTCACGGTCAACGCCGGCGGCACCGTGACGAGCAACCAAGGACCCATGCGGGTTCAGGTGATGCGCCGCGACACCCTGGTCACCGGTGGCGCGATCACCTGGCCAGCCGTCACCACCAGCACCGGCACAACACAGATCATCGGTGTGACCCCGCTGCTCACCGCCCCGGCCGCAGGTGAGGCGTTGCAGGAAGTCGCCACTTCCGGCGAAGACCTCAACGACGGCACAGCCTGCTCGTGCACCGGCATCTCGTCGCTCGCGCTCGCGCCAGCAGACGCTGTGGTGTGCGTGTCTGCTATCTGCGACAACGGCATCACCAGCTCCGCTGCGGCGATTACTGCCAGCGGCGTCACATTCGGCGCAACGACCGAACACCAAGATTCGTCCACCGTCAACGGCGACGACCAAGGCTGCTACGTCCACTCAGCCGCGGTCACCTCGGGCACCGCTACGGCAGCGCCGGTCCTGACGCAAACACTCTCGTCAGGTACTGCTCTGCAGAGCCGGGTGGGTACCGTCTTCCTGCGGATCCGCTCGGAACTGGTCGCGCAGGCAGTGATCGGCACCACCACAGGTGGTGCAGCAGCTACAGCGAACCCCCGCAAGGTCGCACCCGCCGCAGGCTGTGTCACAACCGCTGCTGGCACGACGACATCCGCACGTAAGGTCGCGGTCGGTGTCCACCAAGCCGCATCCGCTGCCACAGCAACCGCGACGGTCAAGAAGGTCGCCGGCGCGGCCGGGTCGAGCAGTCCATCGTTCGCCGCCGCCACCGGCGCTGCCCTGGTGGGGACGGTCAAGGCCCACCCGGTCGTTGGCATCTGCGCCGCGGGTGGCGCGCTGTCGGCGCTGGAACGGAAAGCAGCCAAGATTGCGGGTGTCGGCTCCGCCGCCCCGGCAAGTACTGCCCGCGCCGCGAAGGTTGCAGCCGGTGCCGCCACCGGGCGTGGCGCCGCAACCGCCAGTTCGAGGGCGACGAAGGCTGCGGTCTCTGCTGGGCGCGCCGCGGCTGTTGCCGCTGGTACTGGTCTTCAAGCCCGACGTGCCGCACAGGGCGGATCTACTGTCGCCGCAAGCGGCGCAGCGGGATCGCAGCGGAAGCGCACCGGAGCTGCTGGCGTGGCCACAGCCGCGTGCACAGCGACAGGGAAGTCGGTGCGGCTGGCGCGCACCGCAGGCTCCATGGCCACCGCAGCCGCAGCCGGATTCTCCGCAGCGGTGAAACGTGCCGCAATAGCGGCCGTGGCTAGAGTCGCTGCTGCAGGTGCGGCTGCGGCACGGAAGAGCTCCACCGGGGCTGGGGCCGCCGCGGCGGGAACCTGCGCCTCGGCGACACCGCGCAAGGTGACACCTACTGTCGGCACCGCGACAGCCGCAGCATCTGCGCACCGGTCCGGCACCCCGAACCGGCTCGTCGCTGGCAGATGCATCGCAGGGACCGCACCCACCAGCGCACAACACCGACGGGCTGCACAGGGCGGGCTCGGCGTCACGGCAGCGACTGGGCTGGTCACCGACCGGAAAGTCGCCGGGACCGCGGGCATCACCAGCTCCGCTGCGGCCGCGTCCGCCGCCAGTTGGAAAACCGCCCGCGCCGCTGGCGTCGCTACCACCGTCGCCGTCGGACATGGGATCGACACGAAGGCGACGGCGAAGCACGGCACCGTCGGGGCTGGTGCCACCACGAGGGCGACCGCGGCGAAGTCGGTAACCGCCCTCGGCGCGTCTGCTGTCGCTGCCGCGGGCGGCGCGCGCGCGCTCCACGCAGCTCCCGCGTCGGGTTCCTGCGCCACAGCTCTGGCCGTGGCAGGAACCGCGACTCGAGTTGCCGCGACCGGCGGGCACGACGTGTCTGGGTCGGTCGGTCGGTCGGCGAGCAGGAAGTCAGCGTCTGCCATCGGTGTCGCGTCCGGCTGCGGTGTGGCGGTGTCGCCGTCCCACAAGTGGGCTGTTGTCGCCGCCCGCTGTAGTGCAGGAGCGCACGCGACGGCGACACCACGGCGCTATGCAGCCGTTTCTGCGCTCAGTGTGGCCGCAGGTTGGGCACGTGGTTCGGTGACGAAGACAGCGGGCACCGCAGGCACAGAGTTCTCTGGTGCCGCTGGTTCCGGCGCCGCTGTGAAACGGATCGGGTCGGCAGGGCTCGGGACGGCCGCCGGGTCGACTACTTCGACGCCGTCGGTGCGGCATCGGCAATGGTGGCCGCTGCCATCCCGGAACGTCCGAGCACTCGCCGGGGCCCGGTCGGGTACACCAGCCCGGGTAAGGCGCTGACCGAACGTTGGGAGGTGATGGTGGCCGCTGCTGATCACCGCCGCAAACCGCGCGCCACGCCTCCGCCCCGGGATCCTGCGAAGTCGCGGCTGTCGACGCAGGCGTTCGTGCGCGGCCTCGTCCTGATCCTCGCCGCCATCCTCGTCGGGGTCGGTATCACCTACCTACTGGGCCCCACCCCGACCGCGGCCAGCCTGGTGGCGATGGCTGGGCTGTTCTCCGGGATCGGGGGCATGCACACGTGGGGGGTGCTGCTCACCGCGGCCGGGGTGTTGATCGCGGCCCGGCAATATCTGCTCGGCCACGCACTCGCCGCCCTCGTGTTGACGATCTGGGCTGGTTGTTCGGCCGTGACCATCGCGCAGGGAACCGCCACGGCGGCGTCCGGCCCGGCCACGATTGGGGGATGGGCCATGGTCCACCTGTGGATGTTGTACGCCCACCGCGCCTCACGCTGGTCGCCGTGACCGGTGGAGGTTTCGCAAGCTGTCCCGTCCGTGCCCGAAGGGGCACCGCCGTGGGTGTATGTGGTCGCTGTCGCGGCGGCGGTGATTGTCGCTGCTATCACCGGCGCACCGTCGATCATCGAGAAGTGGCGGGCACCGGCGAAAGCTGACCCGAAACCGGATCCGCCGGCCGCGGTCACCCAGCCGGCGTTGCCGGCGGTGGCGGGGGAGACCCCCACGGACACGCTCCGGTCGATGATCGTCGACCTGCAGACGCGGCTGAACAGATCAGAAACCCGCGAGGACGAGCTACAGGAGCGGGTCGTGAAACTGACCGGCGAACTGGCCACCGCCCGAGCGAAGATCGATTCGTTGGAGCGGCAGATCGAGATCATGGCGATGGACCGCCGTGGCTGACCACCGGATCGGCGCCCCCCGCGACATGCCCGAACAAGCCCCGTTCGAGGTGATCGACCGCATCGAGGAAACCCTGCTGGCCGCCCCCGAGGTGGCCGCGGAGGTCGCCGAACAGAAGGCCGAACAGACCGCGGAGCAGACCGCCCGCAAAGCGGTCCGCCGCAACTGGACCTGGACACACCTGGCGGCGGCGGCGGTGGCGATCGCGGTGTCGTTCGCCACCAGCACCATCACCTACTACACGTCACAGGCGGCGGCGCAGCAGGCACAAACCGCTGCGGATCGGGCTGTGCAGTTGGGGCAGTCGGCGAAGAAGACTGTTGATGATGCGCTTGCCGAGCTCGGGGCGGCGAACAAGCAGTTGCAGGATCGTGGGCAGGCCCCGGTCCAGGTCGAGCCGAACCCGGACCCGTCGGACGCCATCCAGGCTGCCGTGTTGGCGAAAGTGCTCGCGCAGTTGCCGCCCTCACCGACAGCGGCGCAGGTGGCGGCGGTGCTGCAGCCTGCGGTGTCAGCGCAGGTGACCGGGCCCAGCCGCGACACCCTCGCTCAGCTGGTGTCGGACTACTTCGCGCAGAACCCTACGGCCGCGCAAATCCAGGCCGCGGTCGACAGCTATCTGTCGGCCCACCCGCCAGAGCGTGGCCCGCAAGGCGACCCAGGCATTCCTGGCGAGTCCCCACCGTGTCTGTCCGAGCCGGCGCAGTGCCGCGGCGAGAAGGGCGACCCGGGTGACCAAGGCGTCCCAGGGGATGCCGGTGCGGTCGGCCCCCGCGGACCGCCAGCGCAGACGTGGTCGTGGCCAGATCCGCTCGTACCGAACGTGATCCACACCTGCACCTTGAACGAGGGGACCGAAGAGGCCCCCGCTTACTCCTGCACATAGGAGAAATGAGGAACCCGTGAACAAGCTCGTTGCTGGTGCCGGTGGCCTGCTGGCCATCGGTCTCACGGTGGTCGGGCTGGCCATGGCCCCCGCCGCCGCTGCCGCTCCTGCGGAGAACCCCAGCCCGGGGTGCGGCGCCGCCCTCCTGGCGCTGGCAAACGCGGAGAAGGCCGCGGACGACGCGAACGCCGCCGACAAGGCCGCCGCAGATGCCCGCCGCGACGACGACGCAGCCGCCGACGCCGCTGCCGCAGAGGCTGCGGCCCGGGCCGCAGCATTGAACGGCGGAGTTGCCACGGCAGACCTCGAGGACAGCGGGGCCGCGCTGCGCAAGCAGAAGGCTGAACTGGAGGCCATCGCCAACCCCACGCAGGAGCAGAAGGACGAGCTCGTCAAGGTCAACGCGAAGCTGGTGTTGGTCGATGCGTTCGTGGCGGCGAAGACGAAGGCTGCTGCGGCGAAGGTGCTGGCCGACAAGACCGATGCGGACGCGCTGCGGCGGGAGGCGGACAAGACCGACGCTGGTCTGCTCACCGATGCCGCCCGCAAGGCCAGCGACGAGGCCGACCGGGCGTGCGGAAACGGCACGGTCCGGTTCGCCAACTGTGATCAGGTGCGGGCTGCCGGGAAGGCGCCGTTGCCGTCGAACCAGCCCGGCTACCGTATCGGCTTGGACGCCGACCGTGACGGCCTGGCCTGCGAGGCCGTGGAGAACGTCGCCCGGCCTGCCGCACCGCGTCTGCCGGCCGCAGTCGACACCGGTTTCGCGGCCTGACATGAGATATCTCGGCCTTCTGCTGGCCGGGTTGGCGCTGGTCGCAAGTTGCGGATACGGGGGAGTGCCGGCCGCCGAGGCGCCCCCGGTCAACGGCGAACCGGAACCGGTTGCAGCTGCGGATTCATCCGTGGCCATCCCGGTGAAGGTGGCGATCCCTGCGCTGGACATCACCGACGAGGTGGTGCCGGTCGGGCTCTGCATCAAGGTTGCGCTGCCACAGTGCACCTCGGTCGACGGTCTCGAAGTCCCAGACGTCCGCAAGGTCGGCTATTACACGGGGTTGCCGAAGCCGGGGGAGAACGGTGATGCGCCAGCGTTGCTCGCTGGGCACGTTAACTTCGCCGGCGAGGTGGGTTCCTTCGCCCGGATCGGCCATCTGAAGCGCGGTGACCAGGTGTCGGTGACGGACGCGAACGGTGCCGTCTACACGTTCGAGGTGTACGCCGTGGTCGAGTTCCCGAAGACGGAGTACGAGGGTCGCAAGGCGAAGCTGTTCACGGACACCGGCACACCCGAGGTCCGGTTGTTCACGTGCTCGGGCCAGATCGTCGGTCACTCGTATCTCAACAACACAGTGGTCAGCGCTCGGCTGGTGACGTGATGGGCGGCTTCGATCACTACTGCGACCGGTCCGACGCGGCCGAAGCTGCGCTGTGGAATCTGGCCGCGTTCGGTCACCTGTCGGGGGAGAACCGGGCCCGCATGGGCTGGCCGCGAAGTGTGCGGATCCGGGCGCATCTGCTGTCCGGGGATGACGTCACCGCAGTCCAGTTGGCCGACGATCACGCGATGCGGTTGCGGGCGCTGCACCCGGACCGACCTACGTCGGTGATCCCGCAGCAGCGGAAGCCGCACCCGCTCGAGGAGCTGCGTTCCCGACAGGCGGCTCGTGCTGACCGCCGCGGCGGCCGTGACCCGCACGGCGGCGAGATCCCCTACAGCGGAGCGTGAGGTGAGCCGTGGGTTCCTGGCGAGACGTGGCGGCCTGGTTCGCGTGGCCCCGCGCATCCATCTCGGCGATGGAACGAGACGTCGCACGGCTGGTCATGCAGGCCGCGCAGACGAACACCCAACTACGTGAAGTGAGGCTACTGATGGCTGCTGACAGGGACATGCTGGCTGAGCTCGCCACCGATCTGACCGCTCTGGCGGGTCCGGTGGGGGACCTGTTCGACAAGTTCGCCGCGTCCGAGACGGCGCGGGTTGCTGCTGAGGCTCGGGTTGCTGAGCTCGAGGGTGCTGCTGCCACGGATGAGGCTGCCGACCTGTCGGCGATCCAGCCGGTGCGGGATGCGTTCGAGGTGATCGCGTCGAAGTTTCGGGCTGAGCCGGAGACCCCGGATGTGGCGCCGCTCCCGGAGCCGGCACCGGTCGAGCCCGTTCCCGCTTCCGAGGACCAGCCTGCCGGGTGAGCGAACCTCAGCCGCTCGGCCCGATCGTCGACGGCCTCGGCATCACCCTCCACCTCGATCCCGATGATCGTGTCACCGACCTCCTCGTTATCGCCAAAACGGCTGATCTTGGTGATGGTCGGGTGGGGTTGTCGGTGACGTCGAACGACTTGGACTGGATCGCGAAGTTGGGGCTCCTCACCGCGGCGAAGGCTGTGCTGATGGATGTGGATGTCGCCGACGAATAGAAGCCGGGTGCCGCCCCGGGAGTGGTCGCCGCGCATCCTCACGCGGCCGATCCGCCGCCGCCCGGGGCGGTACCCAATCCCCGGTGGCGGGGCGCAGACGCTGCTCCGCCACCGGGCCAAAAGCTCCACATCTGGCATCGGGTAACAGAGACGATCTTGGAGGCTCCCTGTGCCGGATGACGAGACCCCGCTGTATGAGCAGATCTGCGGGGAGCTCTTGTTCGACCCGCTTCCCGAGATGGTTGTCCACGACGACCACCAGGTGGCACCCGTCGAACCCGGATGGTTCCTGAGCTTCGACGACGTCGACTCGCGCACTATCCGCGACGCCGGAGCCCCTCAGTGACGATCTACTCGCAGAACCAGTACACCGCCAACGACCGCTCCGTCATCGCCTCCTATGCGCTCCCCGGTGGCTCCGTCGCACTCCGCGCTGGCGATGTTTCGGTGGTTCTGCTGTGGTGCGCCAACCAGTGGCACAACACCGTTGAGCCGCTCGTGTGGCCCGGAAACTGGGGGTACGCGGAACGCACGATCCGCGGCTCCACTACGACTCTCAGCAATCACGCGAGCGGCACCGCGATCGACTTGAACGCGCCCCGGCATCCGCTCGGCACCGCACCGTTGGCGACGTTCACCCCCGACCAGGTCGTTCGCATCCGACAGATCGTCGACTCCTGCGGCGGCGCGGTGCGCTGGGGCGGCGACTATGCCACCCCCTCACGCGGTGGGGTTGCTGGCTCTCGCGTCGATTGCATGCACCTGGAGATCAACGCTGGTGCCGCGGTTGTGAAGGCCGCAGCCGACCGGATCCGCGAGGGCGTCTCGGCGCCCTCAACTCGTCTCGAAGGAGATGACCTCGTGCAGACCTTCGAGTGGCCCGCCGGCGTGTCCACACACAAGCTCGTCTGCCCTGTCGGCAGCGCCTCGCAGCTCGTTGACCGAGCCTGGTTCTCGATGGCCTGCGACGGCGACATCACCCAGTACGACATCTGGTTCCAGGGCGACCAGGGCGGGATCCGGGAAGACCACGGCCAGATCTCTAAGGACCGCCGCGCCTGGTGGGAGCTCCCGTCGGGGTGCACCCAGATCGTGGTTCACGTCAACGCCACGGGCCCTGTTGGGGCCTGCCTGGAGACCAAGCCGCGCTGATCGTGGCCTACGCGTGGGGGGAGCCGATGGGCCAGCACAGCAAGCCGATCAACGAATCACCCTTTGAGGAGACCATCATGGACTACGCCAAGGCGATCGCCGCCGTTGTGGCCACTGTGCTGTCCGGCGTCATCGCCGCGCTGACCGGTGACGCCACGATCTCCCCCGCCGAGTGGATCAACGTGGCGATCCTCGCCGCCGGCGCTCTGGCCATCTTCGCCGCACCCAACGTGCCCGGCGCCCCCATCACCAAGGCGGTCCTCGCGGTCATCACTGCCGTGCTCACCCTGTCGGTGCAGCTCATCAGTGATGGCTCCCTCGACCTGACCGACTGGCTCCAGCTCGGCGTCGCCGCGCTCGGCGCTCTCGGCGTGTACGCGGTGCCGAATCGCGGGAGCTCGGACCCGGCTGCCGCGTGACCGTAGCCGGGCTCGCGTTGGCGCTGCTCGTGGTCTCCGTGGTCGGCACCGCCATCCTGGCGGCGATCCTCGCCGCCGGTCGTCGCGTCCACGGAGGGCCGCCGCCCGGTTCGCTCGAACGGGACGAGGACCAGGAACCGCCCGACTTCCGGTAGCCCGCCTGGTGCGGGGAAGCTCCCCACGGCACGGTCCACGTCCCCCGTCGCCCGTGCCGACACGCGCCAGGCACAAGGAAACACCCCCCACCCTCGGGATTCGTCCCGGGCGGTGGGGGGTGTTTTCTGCGTCTACAGGGCGCCTTCAGGCGGCGCTCATCGGGGCTCCTTGCGGGTGCGCAGGTAGCGGTACAGGCCATCCCTGCCGCTGTACCCGGCCTCGCGGGCAATCTGGTCCATCGTGACGCCAGGTGTCCTTCGGGCGGCGTGAATAGCTGACAAGAGCGCGGCCTCGGCGGCGTCGCGGTCGAGGTGGGCGACTCGGACTTTATCGAGCGCTTCGGCAACGGACACGACAGCCATCGGGTCATGCGGGTGGGGGAGTGCCATCAGGACTTCTTGAGGATCGCGCGGGCCCACGCCTCGACCATGTCTTTGGTGCCGTCGTAGGTGCTGCCGGGCTGGTCATCGGTGTAGGCGGTGCCGATCCAGTACTGGTCAGTGATCTCGTCAACGACGGCACCGTTCTCGTCGCGGGTATCCGGGCCCCAGGCAACGACGAGGTTGCCGTGGAGGTCGCGTCCTTCGAAGTTGACCAGTCCGAATCCGTCGCTGTCGTATGCCTTGGTGATCCGGGATGCGACGTCGTGGCGCTCAAAGATCGCGCTGGCATCGATGGCGTCCGCGAGGGACTTCCAGTCGATGTCGCGGGCGTCGTCTGCGGTCTCCACGTCGGCGATGACGTCGCCGTTGACGTAGACGGTGACGCCGTCGAGCAGGATCCGGTCGTTGATCGCCGCTACATAGTCGACGCGGACGGCATCCATGTCGTAGTCGTCGAGGTAGTCGCCTGCGTAGGCGGTGAGGTCGAGCAGTTCGGCGATGTTGGTGATCTGCGTCGTCGTCATGTAGAGCAGTGTACACACACGCGTGTGCACCTGTCTACGATTACCGCTTCACTATCACCTGCCGGGCAGGTTCGCCCGTTTCGGCGGCATCGGGCACTCCGGCCCCGGCGCGTGCTCCCGACCCCCCAACGCGACACAGCGGCACACAGTGGTGTCACGCGGCTCCGATGGCCAGAACCGTTCCGGCACCGTCCGGCAACCATGCTGATCCAGATCGCCGCGCACAATGTCGATGATCTCGGCGTCGGTGAGGCCGTGCGGGCGACCGTAGAAGTGGTCGATGTGCGCGATGACATCCGCAGGGGTGAGGCCGAGGTCGTCAGCGAGCAACTGCGACAGCCGAGGTTGGGGTGGCACCAGATTCGACATGCCCGCCACCCTGCCTCGATCCACCGTCGAGCACCAGGGCTACGCCACACCGGCCCCCGGTGACGGCTTCCGCATCACCGTCTTCATCACCACCACAGGCGCACCGGTGACCCGCTCGACATGCTTCCGGTCGGCCTCGGCCAGCGCTTCCTCTCGCACAATCCGGGCCGCCGAGTACAGGTTGCACGGACCGATCACATGGGCGCTGTTCACACCGTCAGCTCGGCACACAGGGCACCGACCATCCGCACCGGCCTTGTGGTCTCGCAGGAGCCGCTTCGCTGCTTGTGCGCCGGCGAACCGCACGAACCCGACGAGTAGGTCCTCCGCGGGGAGAGGTAGATCTCCTGACACTTCCAAGCCTCCACGTACACGAGCCATCCCCGACCCCGGACGTGCTACTTGCCTCCGCGCGCTCACGACCTGCGCGCGGCCTTCTTGCTGGTCGCCTTGCGGTTCCGCGGACCCAGCGGGTGCCCCAGAGGCCGCCCGTAGTAGTTGACGCCGTCCTGGGTGGCGACGTGGTCTGGCGCGCAGTCGCAGGTCTTCGCCGGCGCGCCGGTGCGGGTGCACTTCACGACCCGCGCCGACCTCGCCTTCGACCGGGGCGACTCGTCGGGCTCGGGCTGCGCTGTGCGGCGCTTCTCCGCCGGAGGCGGGGTGGCGACAGTTGGTCGGTTCGCGCGCTTCTGCTGCTGCCGCTGCTGCTCAAGATGCTGAGCCCGTCGGACCGCGACCGTCCCGAACGCACCCAGCGCGACGACGAGCCCGTACAGCAGGTTCTCCGTCAGCACGCCGAGCACGAGCGCGGCAGTTCCGATGATGGCGAACACGATGGACAGGGAGAGCGCCAGCACGGGATGTTTACCCATGGCCCGGTTCCACTTCGCCCCGGCCCGCTTACGCATGCGCTTGACGTCGCGCACCACCCCGGTCCACGGGGTCGACTTGTGGGTCTGCCACATCGTTGAGCGAGCCCGTGTCGATCCTGTCGTCCGAGCCCCGGACGGGCTGCCACTGGCGGAGCGTGTGCGCGGTGGCATCAGGAGTCCCGCTGCGCGCCCCGGAGACGCCTCTCGACTGCCTCCGCTGCTCCCGCGCCCCGCGTGTGGGCTCGCCGGTCGTACCGCTCCGTGGTGGCAGCGCGGGCGTGCCCGGCGAACTGCCGGGCCTCGTGGAGCTCCATGTCCTCCAGCGCCATCGTGATCGCGGTGTGCCGAAGGTCGTGCGGGCCGACGGTGATCGCCCCTTCGCCCTGAGCGCGGGGGAGGGTCTTACGCGCGAGCGCGGCCACCATGTCGTAGGCGGTCTGCCGGGTCATACGCCTACCACCGGACGTGGCAATCAGCCACTGCCCGCCCACGACGTCGCGCCCATCGAGGTAAGCGTGGACGGTGTCCAACACATCGGGGCGGAGGGTCACCCAACCTTCGCGCCCACCCTTGCGGGTCACCTTCAGAGACCGGGTCCCGTCCTTCCACACGATGTCCGCAGTGGTGGCCTGCACGATCTCTGACACCCGCGCGGCAGTCCCGAGCATGAGGTGCACAAGTGCCGCGGTCCGCGGTCCATCCTCCCGCGCTGCCTTCAGCAATGCCTGCGCCTCGTCGTCGGTGAGCCCGTCGGCGTGCGACGCCTGGTCCAGCTTCGGCCGGCGCACGTTCTGCACCGGGTTGTGCTCGATCGGCGCCGGATCCACATCCGCGGCGGCGTACCGGTAGAAGCTCGACAGGCATGCCAGATTCTTCCCGACCGTTCCCTTGGCGAACTGGAGGCCGAGGTGGTTGCGCCACGCGTCGACGTCGGGGCGGCGGGCCTGCCACACGTCGAGCTCGCGGCGGTCGCACCAGATGAACCATCGGCTCGCGGTCCGCGCGTATTCCTCCTGAGTGCGCGGCGATGACTGGGCGGCGAGCCACCAGTCGAGAACCGTCGAGCGGTCGATCTCGGTCACTAGCGCGGACCCTTCCGTATGATTGTTCGGTCAGCTTTTCGCCGTACTGGGCGGTCGCGGCACGGTCGCGGCTGACGCTTCGGTCGCGGCTTCGCGATCATGGGAGCGACCGTCTGACCTGCGAAATCGCGGCAATCGCGGCTAACTGCCGGCATCAGCGCGATCGCGTTTCTGCAGGTCAGAGAGGTAAACTCCCTTCCGGGTTGCTCCCGCGACCCGGACATCGGCGACCCGCACGCGGGCCGACCGAATACCCGCCGACAACTCTTCCTTCGTCAAAGTCGAGTACTGCTCACGCAGGTCGCGGACCCACGGCAGAAGCTCTTCCCACTGCGCACTGTCCCGGCCACGCTCCCGCAGCACCCGCTCGACGTCATCGGTCAGGCGGTACACCACCTCGGCGTCCACGACGTCGTCGTTGGCGGCAGCCTGTCCGGTCAGCATCCCGAGATTGGCGCGCATCGCTCGCGCCTGCTCGATCAGCTCGTCGCAGGCCGGCCCGTCAAGGCCGTACACGGAACGGACGATCGACGGCTCCTGCCCGTCTCCCTTGTGCCAGGCCAGGCCCGCCTCGGATTGGGTGAAGAGGTTCGCCTTCAGTCCGGCAGCGTAGGAGCCGGTGCCGAGGATGACCTCCACCTGCTGGTGGCCCTCTACGCGCAGACAGAACTTGGTGGAGAAGTTCGACCGCATCGCCACCGGAACCACCCCGTCAGCTGGGTACTGGGTGGCGATCACGGGGATGATCCCTGCCGAGCGGCCCAGCCGGGAGAACCTGGTGAAGATCCGCGTGAATTCCTTCGCCATCGCCTTGTCCTCCGCCTGCGTGTACTCCTGGAGTTCGTCGACGATCACCAGGTAGGGGGCCAGATCGGGGTATCGGTCAACCAGCGCCGAGGTGACCTTGTTCTCGGGGTTTTGATCCCGCGGCAGGGTGCGGAGGAACCGGGCTCGGCGGTCCATCTCCCGCTCGATCGCCTTCGCAGCAGCGAGCTGCTGCTCCATCTCCTCGGGCTGGGCGCCGATGTAGAAGGCGTGCGCGACCGGGATCAGCGGGTCCATGTCGCCGTTGGCCTTGCCGTCGAACACCACGATCCGCACGCGGGGGTCGAAGGCGCAGGCCACGCCGATCTGCCGGACGTAGAACGATTTGCCGCTGCCGGACTCGCCGCCGATGAGGATGCGCTTGTAGGCGGGCTGGAGCTCGACCCAACGGCCTTCCTGGTCGGTGAACATCTCCAGCGAGTTGAAGATGTCGACCCGGCCCGCATCGGCGACCGACCACGCCTCCTGCGGCGCCGTGGCCATCGGGCGGTCGGCGAGGAACAGCACCAGGTGCCCGGGGTGCCGCGGGCCTTGGGTGGGCCACACGGTGCCGAGTTCGCGCTTCAGGGCGGCTGCGAGCTGCTCCCGCTTGTCCATCACCTGTCCGGCGGTCACAGCCCACGGCAGTTCCAGCTGCAGGTGCCATCCCCGCCTCGACCGGCCAACTCCTGGCGCGATCACCCGGGTCTCTTCCCGGACCTGGTCGATCACTGCGGGGGTCATGCCAGTGATCCCCAGCCGGCACAGCGCGTCGACCACCATCTGAGCGGACGGCTTCGCCGGCTCGGTGGTGTCGTCGGTCTGCGCCATTGGCTTCTCCATCAGCGGCTGGTCATCCCGGCGTCCCGCCAGCCCGCACACCACCACCAGCGCGGCGAGCACCGGCCATGCCAGCCAGGCAGGCGGCTGCGGGATCAGAGCGGCTAGTGCCAGCCCCTGCCACCACGCCACACCCGCCAGCGCCAGCGCCACGACGACGAGGATCGCCAGCTCCTGCAGTGCCCGACAAGTGGATCTGCCAGCCGCCACGATCGCGGTGAACACCAGGCCGGCGAGTAGCCAGCGGAACGTCTCCGGCTGCCACCACGCCAGCCCCACCAGCCCGGCCACGCCCAACGCGCCGGCGATGAGCCAGCGGCGCAGTACCAGCCTTTCGAGGTGGATCACCAGCGCCGCGTGGGACTTCACCCACACCTCATGCTGGCCGTCGTCCAGCAGCTGCGCCACCTTCTGCTGCGCCTGGGTAGCCCACAGCAATTCACGCACCCTGACCAGCACACGAACCGCGCCACGGGGGGTATAGATGACCAACAGACCGGCAGCCTTCGGAGCCTGGACGGTGATGGATGCGCTCCGTACCAGCGTGGGCTGGTGGGTTGCCCAGTGGCGGCCTCGGCGGGTGGCCTGCAGGGTGCGGGTCACCAGGTGCTGGCGCTCCCGCCGGTGCGGCACCAGCTCGCCTGGCTGGTACAGCTCGAGGTCGTCGTCTGGGCGGACCGCCAGTTCACCGCCAGGCTGGTCGTCGTCCCACCAATCGTCGTCGCTGGCGCCAGCGCTGGTAGGGTCGCTGATATCGGCTGGTGGTTTCACCAGCGACACGACTGGTGCCACCGCCGGTGGATCCTCGCCCACCAGTTCGGCGCCAGTGTCGTTGCCGTCTTGTTCGGCGATCCATGCCAGTACCTCGTCGAGACGGTCCGGCCCCACCAGCACCTCGCGGGAACGGTCCTCCTGTGCGGGGCCGACCACCTCCAACTCGTGGAGTTCCGCGAGGAGATCGCACACCATGGCGTCGCCCAGCCGCATCTTCCGGGACAACATGGCGGGGGAGGCATACCCCGCTGTGATGACGAGCTCGGCAGCCTCAGGGAGCAAGGTTGCCCGGAAATCGTCGTCAGCTGCGGCGCGGGCTCGCGCCTCCGCCCGGCGGTGGTCGACAGCGGTCATGCCCGGGCCCCCTCCTTGGCGGCCTTCGTCTCGCGGAGGATTTCCTTCACGACGCCGTCCTTGAGCCCGGTCTCCCGCATGATCGTGGGCCGTCCGACGCCAGCGGCGGCGAGCTCGCGAGCTTTCCCCTCGGCGTCCGGGTTGACGGATGCACGCACCGACGGCGTGGCCGGCTTCGTTGCTGGTGCGATCCGCAGCTTCGGCTTGTCGATGGGGACTGGCGGCGGGGGCGGTGCAGCGCCGCGGTCGGCGACGGGCTCGGCCACAGTTGACGGTGCAGTGGGCTTCGACGGGTCAGCGACAACACTGCTGCGCTTGACTGTCTCAGCGCGGTAGCGCTCCCACGCCTGACGCGGGTCGGTGATGCTGTAGTCGATGGAGAACCGGCGCGCCTTCCACGTGCGGATCGGGAACGCCCGGTAGCGCTCTGCGGCGAAGGTGGCCCCGCCAGTGTCGGCGTGGCCCTCCCGCAACAGTTGGAGGTGTTGGACACGGCGAGTGTGCAGACCCCACAGCCACGGCGACGACGCGGAGAACGCGGCGAACACGACCGCGGACGGGGTGGGTGCCCACGCTGCTGCGAAGTGGCTGTACTGGAACAGGGCGACCGCGCCGGCGATCAGGTAGGAGACACGCCGCAACCTCGCCGCGGTGGCGGTGGCCTGCAACAGCAGGGCGTCGTGGGCGTGCCACTGCACATAGACGGCGATCATCTCGAGCCCGACCGCGATCCCGGCCGCGGTCAGTACGCGCAGGGGTAGGTCCCAGTCGCGGGGTGCGTAGGCGTCGACACCGGCGAGTAGCTGCCCGAACCCGGCGAACAGGGTCACCGTGATCAGCGGTAGGACGGGCATGACCTTGGCGGGCCAGTCGGCGCGGCCTCGGCGCGGGTTCGGTACGAGCACGATCAGTTCCGTTCCCTTCGGCTGACCCACCGAAGGGGGCCAGGCAGGTCTACCGACACACGTCGGGTCCGGTTGTTCCGAGACACAGGCCCGACCCGGTCGGTCGTGGAGGTGATGCGCCCGCCGGAGTGGTTGACCCACCGCCACGGGTTGAGTGGGTGCCGGAACCGGCCGCGCCACTCCAGCTCGGGTACGCGGTCGAACACGCCGAGCTGGCGGAGGATCCACGCCACGGCGAAGCGGCTCATGTGATCTCCTCCTCAGCGCGCCACCAGTAGCCGTGTTCGGCGGCGTACGCCTCCGGCCTTGTCTCGTAGGCGCGCATGTGGTCCGCTGCGCATTCCCAGGCGTCGGACCAGCCCTTGTCCCAGATGCGGTTGCGCCGGAGCCAGTACTGGTCAGTGACGAGCCGGTGCACGACGGGGACGGCGACGACGCCCAGCACGAAGAACAGGACCGCCTTCATCGCGGCACCCACGTTCGATCGACCTCGTCCCACCGCGCGGACGTCTCCTGACCGCACGCCAGGCAGCGACCGCATTCCTCGGCAAGTTCGTCGATCCAGGCGCACTGGTCGGTTCGGCCATCCTCGAAGCGACGCCATCCGTAAGCACTGATCGCCCGCGTAACAGCCGCCGCGACGAGCGCGAGCAGGCCGAGACTCGCGAGGCCAAGGCGGTTCACAGCGAGTCCGCCGTTCACGACCGCCCCCAGACGTACAGCGCGGCCATCATCGGCTCCTCCAGACAGCGGGGCTGTCGTGATCGGCGTCGATCCGGGCCTGCTCCCGCGCGGCTTCGGCAGCAGCTTCCTGCTCCGCGATGCGTTGGGCGTACTGACGATCCATCGCGGTATCGACCCCTGCCGAGATCTCCGCGGCGGCCTTCTTGCTGATCCAGCCCATGTCAGTTGCCCTCCACGATGCGGTCGGTTTGCGTGGCGAACGTGTTGCCCGGGCCGCCGTCGGGGCAGTGCCCGCTGCGGTGCTCCTCCCGCTGGAATCCGCACGTGGTGCAGGTGGACGACGCTGGTGGGCGCGGGGCGAGGACCCGGTCGAGAACGTCGCGGTAATCGTTGTCGTCCGCGGCGCGGGGCTCGGCCGGTTTCCGCCAGCTACTCCAGCCCGCGGGCGGGCGGTGGAACATCCGGTACAGGAGAGGTTGCCGGGCGTAGGCCATGCGCTCGCTGATAGCGGCGATCACCGCCGGGTTCGTGATCGCATGCTTCGTGGTCATCGGCGGGCCGCCGCATCCGACACCATCGACATGCTGTGCTGGATCTTCGGGAGACCCTCGTGGTAATGCTCGATCGTGGCGCTGATCGCCCGCGCGGCCTCTTCGAAGTCCTGCGGGTTCTGCGAGCCCTGCGCGGCGGCCATGAGCGCGGCCCGCGCCTGTTCCAGCTCGGCGATCGCGGCGTGCACGGTGTGGATCGCGGCCTCGCTGTGCTGGTTCGAACCGAGTACCGCGGCGTTGACCTCGCCCTGGCTGGTAGTCATGGATGCTCCTGATGAGGTGCTGGTAGGTGGAGTGGTGGGTGAGGTGCGCATGGCTGGCGCCGCGGGAGGCCGTGGAGGTGCGTGGGGTTTCGCGGCTGGCGGCAGGTCCAGGCGCTGACTTGACGCGGCATGGCCCATCCCGACCCACGGCGGTACCGGTTCTGGCGGACGGGGCGGCAACGCGGGCGCGTCGGCGGGGACTTCGACGAACGGCTGCGCACCCGCGGGCGGCCCCCACGCCGACCAGGCGGCACGCCAGGAGATCCGGCCGCTGGTGTGGGTGGCGCCGTACTCGTTCTCGCCGTCGCGGTACTGGATCGCCCACCCGTCGGGAAGGCGCTCGATCCGGTACTCGTCGATCTCGTCGCGGGTTTCCAGCACAGTCCCAACGGGCGGCTCGACAGGGCGCCGCTGCTCGTCGCTGAGAGGCCGCGGGTGGTCCCAGTCGGGTTCGGAGAGCCGCTCCCACAGCAGTGGCTCGTCGCCCCATTCAGGATCGATGATCGACACGAAAGCGCAGCCATCGGTCAGGTCCGGCCGTTCCAGGTGGGCGAAGTCCCTGGCGGACGGAACAGCCCCGAAGTCGGTGCAGGTGACGTACCCGCCGGTGTCAGTGGCGACCTCGCTGACCGGGACCGCCGTGCTGTAGTTCGTGGCCCAGCGCGGTCGATGGTTGGTCGCGTGCATGTCGAGACGGGTCCCGGCGACGAGCCGCCACAACCGGTCCTCTGTTTCGGGGGTTGCCCAGCCTTCGACTGCGGCACGTTGACGGCCGGTGTCGTCGAGCACGCCCGGCTGAGAGCTGGAGGTGATGAATCCTTGCCTGTTGGCGTGCGCCAGCGGGGCGGCGATGCGTTCGGTCTCGGGGGCCCGCGGCCCCGCATGGTCGGGGGTCTCGGACAGTTCGCCTTCGCAGAACCGGGCCACCAACTCGCCCAGGTCTGTGAGCGTCCGGGCGCTCGACCAGGCGCCTGCTTCGTGGCGGCTCTCCCGCCATCCGGCAAGGGCGTCGCGCAGGCCGCCCATCACCGCTGCCAGAGCGGTGCGGTGAAGGTGATGGCGTACGCGAGGAGGGGAGCGGGCAGCAGCAGTTCGGTGGCGTCGACGAGCCGGGTGTTCACGGCTGCACCAGTTGCAGGAGCGGGGTGGGCACGCTCGGCGAGATGTGCGCGGGGTCGGAGTGCAGCAACCACAGGTCGTTCAGCAGCCACAGCACGGTCGAGATCGGGGTGTCGGGGAGCAGGATCACGACTCGGTGGGTGGGGTCCCAGTCGGCTGTGGAGCCTCGCGCGGTGGGGCCGGTGTGGATGGTGATGCCGAGCCCGACCATCCGCTGCACCGCCACACCGAGGTCTGTCACACGCTGCGGCGCAGGCTCGGTATGGAGCGCGCCGGTCTGTGGACTACAGGACCCGACAAGGGCGAGAGCAGACACGGACGACCTCCTGAGTCGAAGTGAGTGGCCACCGACCGCCTGGGTGTCAGGAGTTCACCGGCGGGCGGTCGGCGACCTGTGAACTAGCCTGACACACAAGGTTGGCTTTAGGCTAGTTCTCGGTTACCTCGACTATTGGAGGGATGTGCGCGATGATGCTGACGGCTGACACTCGGCTATCAGGAGGTCATCGTGCAGCTGAACATGCTTGCCAAGGACACGGCGTCGGGCCGGAGCGGATGCCCGGCCGTCTATGTCGGAGACGAGACCACCGAAACCCCCGGCGACCACTGGGCTGTGGTCCAGGCGCCGGAGATCGACGATGCGACCTCGGGGAATGTGGTGAACTGGCTGCCCGGCGAAGTCGGCGGCCGGATCCGCATGTCGGTCCTCGAGGCGGCGGTCGACGCCTACCGCGCCAGCAAGGGCCGGTGACCCGGCTCCTCCACGCCGAGGAGTTCGAGCGCAAGTTCCACACGTTCCGGTCCAGCGTGTTTCGCCTGGAAACGCTGCAGGTGTACGCCGGCTCCGGTGAGGACGACGCCATCGAGGCGTTCGAGCGGGGCGACCTCAGCCCGCCGCCCGACCCGGAGCAGGACGCCTGGGAGGCGATGATCCGCGCCAACCTGGCGGCCAGTCGCACCATGCAGCGAGTCCATGTGATCACCGAACCGTTGACCCCGTACATGCGGTTCGAACTCGCATGGGCGTACCCGCCGAACATCGCGGCAGGCGAAGACGTGCGAGTCGTCGCAGCCGATGACGGATGGCCCTCTACGTTGCCGCACATGGACTTCTGGCTGTTCGACGACTCCGAGGTGCTCGTCGCCCAGTACGAGGCCAACGGGTCATGGCTAGGCGTCGAACAGATCGACGACGCACGGCTACTCGCCGACGCCCGAATGTGGCAAGCCGCAGCTGTCGCCGCCAGCATGCCGTGGGCTGACTACATGCAGCGGCATCCAGCTCTGCTGGCTCGCGTCCCGGCGGGCGTGCGCCATGGCTGAAGCCGCATCCCCCAACCGTGCACGGCTCGGTGCCCGCCTGCGAGAGATTCGGGCACGCTCGTTCCGGTCAGGGTCAGAGTTGGCGCGTGCGTTCGACCCGCCTTGGCAGCAGACCAAGGTGTCGAAGCTTGAGCTGGGTCGGCAGCTGCCCACCCAGGCAGAGCTGGACCTATGGCTACGGACATGCGGCGGAGAGGATCTCCGCGGCGAGCTGATCGAGCTGCTGGGCGCTGCCCGCCTTGACTATCGCCCATGGGGTGAGGCGTGGCAGACACCCGGTGGGATCACCGCTGTGCAGTCCGAGATAGACGACCTCGACGAGGCCGCCACCCTGATCGCCGAGTACCAGCCCGCGTTCGTTCCCGGGATCGTGCAGACGCCCGCGTACGCACGCGAGTCACTGTCGGCCCCGGCTGGCCCCACCCTCCTCGGTGCGACACCCGAGCGGGTCGAGGAGCTTGTGGCGAGCCGGGTGCGCCGCCAGCGACACCTGTACGACCCGAGTAAACGCATCCAGGTACTCATGGGCGAGGGCGCCCTCTACACCTACTTCGGGTCTCGCGAGACCCTTGTCGGCCAGCTCGACAGGTTGGAGACGGTCGCCTCGCTGAGCACCGTGGATGTAGGGATCCTGCTGTTCGACAACCCGATGCCGCTCATCCCGGTCGGTGGGTTCGCCGTGAACGACGAGATCGCCGCCTGGGTCGAGATGCAGACCGGTGAACACCCGGTCGGTTCCCCACCAGAGCTGATGGCGCTGGTCAAGATGTTCAAGGCGTCCCTCGCTGCGGCCGCTGTCGGCAACGCAGCGCTTGATGCAATCCGCAAAGCGCGCGGCACGAAGTGAACGCGCGGACGATCAGGCGTCCTCGCTGCGGCTGGGCGCCCCGATCGGATAGACGGCGCAGCCGTAGCCTCATCGCGTCCAGCCGCAATGCTCATGACCTGGCGTCGGGGGGAGCATGTCTCGGGGTCCGCAGATGATCTCGCGGCCGCCGTCAACGGTGCGCTTGCCGACGATCAAACCGAAGCGATCGCGGAAGATCTGCGGCTCAAGTGACAGAACCTCCAGGCCACCTGCGCGCGGCTCTCGCCTGCGCGGCGCTGCGCCTCGCCGCGCAGGCCGGGGCGCCACTGGCACGGGGGCGCGCCTAGTGTTGTACATGGTGTTGTGACGTGGGCGCTCCGCCTTGATCGCTGCACGTTCGCCTCGTTCCAGCGCTTCGCGCGTGGGGAAGAACTCGGTGCGACAGGTCGCAACATCCAGCCACCATGGCTGCAAGCTGGCGTGGTTCGCGAACCGAGCCTTGACGTCGTTCGTGATGCCGACGTAGAGCAGGTTTCCGCCGCGGTCGAAGAGTCGGTAGAGCACGTGCACCCATTCGAAGGGTGCGGTGTTGCTAGTGTTCGGCACGTCAACCTCTCGCCAGGTTGTCCACGCCCCGGGCCTGTTGACGCAGGCGCCGGGGTCCTAATCTCTAGGTCATCTTACGGGCTTGTGGCCGATATCCCCAGGTCGTGCACGGCTCGCCTACCGATGGCTCTACCCCTTTCCAACTGCCGGCATGTCCTAACGTGGTTGGGGTTGTGACAGGGTAGCGCCGTGACGGGGAAGCGGGCCGGCATCTACCGGCGGATCAGCCTCGACCGCAGCGGCGAAGGACTCGCTGTCGAACGACAAGGCGAGGACTGTCGCCAGCTCGTCGCGCTGCGTGGCTGGACCGTCGTGGACGAGTTCACAGACAATGACATCTCCGCCGCCGGGAAGGTGAAACGTCCCGGTTTCGACCGCCTGCTGTGCGCGGTACGTGACGGTCACATCGATGTGGTGGTGGCGTGGTCGTTGGACCGGCTCACCCGGAACCGGCGCGACCAGCTGCGCCTGATCGAGGTGTGCCAGCAGAAGCAGGTGAATCTGGCGTTGGTGCGCGGCGCCGACGTCGACCTGTCATCTGCTGTGGGTAGAGCGGTCGCCGACATCCTGTCCGCGACCGCCCGGATGGAGATCGAGCAGAAGTCGGAGCGTCAAGTCCGGGCGATCCGGCAGGCGGCGGAAAAGGGCCGCATGGTCGGCGGCAGGAGGGCGTTCGGCTACACCGCGGACGGGTTGAAACGTGACCGATCCGAGGCCGCTCTGGTGCGGCAGATGTACGACCAGTTCCTGTCCGGTGTGCCGCTCCGTGCGATCGCCGCCTGGTTGAACGAGAAGGGTGTTCCGACGCCGCGTGGGAACCGGTGGCGCACCGAAACGGTGCGGGTGGTGTTGGCGAACCCGCGCAACGCGGGGTGGCGGGCGATGCGACCGGTCGACCCCGGGACCGGTCGGCGGGAGTTCTACCACTCGGAACCGGTGTCGAAGGGGACGTGGCCGGCGATCGTGTCCGACGAGGTGTGGCGGGCTACCGTCGCCTCGTTGCGGGATCCGTCGCGGAGATCATCACCAGGGAACGCGCCGCGCTATCTGCTGTCCGGTATCGCCCGGTGCGGGTGGGACGGGTGCGGGCTGCCGATGTTCTCGTCTCAATCGCAGGGCGTGCGGACGTTGCGTTGCCAGACACGCCGACATGTGAACCGCAAGGCGGAGCCGATCGAGGCGCTCGTCGAGGCGGAGGTGCTCGGCTACTTCTCCGGTCCGGCGCGGGGAGCTGTCGAACCGCCGACGGGCGGGCCCGATCTCGAGGATGTGCGGGCGCGGGCGTTGGCGTTGCGGGCCGAGCTGCGCACGTTGCTGGCCGATCGGGCGTCAGGCGTGTTGGAGCGCGACGAGTATCTGGCGATTCGAGACGGTCATCGCCAACAGTTGGCCGAGCTCGATGTGGTCATCGCGCAGGCCGCGGAGGTTGACGTCACAGCGCCGCTGCGTGCTGCCGAGGACCCCGGGATGGTGTGGGCCAGCATGTCGGTTGCGCGGCAGCGGGAGGTGCTGCGGCGCGTTATGGATGTTGTGGTGTTACCGGGCCGGCCGGGGCAGCCGCACGGTTCACGGTTCGACCCGGCGACGGTGCAGATCAGTTGGCGCTGACCCCGCCTTGGATGACCCGCAGCAGCGGGTCGGGCATGGATGGGGAGAGGTGCCCGGCGGAGCCGGTCATCAGCTGGTGGAGGTCGTCGGCGACCCACAGTTGGCGTGAGATGTGCGCGTCGGGGTGCATCCAGAGGGTGCGGGTGGTGTCGTCCCAGTAGTAGTCGCGGCCGTTGCGGTGGCGCTCGTGGAAGATGGTGACGTCCAGCTGGCGGAGCCGTTGGGCGACGATCTGGTAAGCGATCGTCGTGGCAGATGGGGCGGACGAGGACACTAACGGCGCAGACAAGCGAGAGCTCCCCCCGGGTTTGGGCGTGCGTGTCGCCTCGCAACTTCGCCACCCCCCGGTTGGCTCGTTACGCTTGTCGACCTGCATCGTCACTGATGGTGTGGAATCGACAACGTACGCGAAGCGGTGACGGCGGTGCCACGGGTGGGTGCCCGGCGTTCGGGTGAGTGACGACCCGTGATCGAACGTGCGTTCTAGTCGGATGGTGGCAGATGTGAGGGATGATCTGTCCCGATTGGCTTGGCGACTGTCCTATTAGGCCTGTTGTTCGTCGCCGGCTTCGTCGTCTGGGCTAATCGGGGGTGCGTCGGCGTCGCTCCACGACCGGGCGGGCACGTGCCGGACCGGTCGTTCGGTTCGGGCGAACCGTCGGGCCACGGTGGCGACGATCGCCATGTCGTCCACGTGGGCGAGGAGTTCGGCGACCTCGTCGTCGGTGAGCTCGGCGAGGATGGCACGCGGGTTGAATCCGGTACTGACGCCGCCGAGGACTCGGTCGAGGGCGGCTCGTCGCCGGCCGGATGGGCGGGCCTTGCCGGTCTCCCAATCGGTAATCGATCTGACCGACGTTTTGACGTGCTTGGACAGCTCCTCGGCTAGCTCGAGCTGGCTCCAGCCGCGGTCGTCCCGGGCTTGTCGGATGTCGTCGGCCGTCCACTCCACGCGCGGATCGTACGCGTAAAACTGCGTATCCCCTGCTGAGGGCGGCACTACTTGGATCCCCGTCACGGGGTAAGGGTCGCATGACCGCAGGCCAGAAGCCATACCGCAGATAACTGCGTGACGAAACCGCGTGAAACTGCTAGAGTCTGCGTCTGTGAAGGGATGGAAGATCGACCCAGTCGCGCTCCGCATGCTCCGCCAGGAAGCCCAGCTCCTCCCGGCCGACATGGCGGCTGCGTTGAGCTGCCACCCCAACTCCTACTACAAATACGAAAACCCCCGGATCCGGCAGCAGCCATCGGCAACCATCGCCTGGGCGATGGTGAACGTCCTCACCCAACGGCTAGGTCGACCCGTCTCCATGGCTGACTTCGCTGAGCCGACCGAACTGCCAGACCTGCGCCAGAAGGCGTCATGACCGCCGCCGACCCGTACACCCGGCTGCGCGCGGTCCTCGGCGACGACGTGTTCGAAGCAGCCTTCGCGGCCGGTCTCCACGCGCCCCCGCCGGGCTCGCAGCTCCTCGCCGAGCTACGCGTCCTCGTCCGCGGCGACACCGACCGAGACCTCGACGTCGGCACACCAGCGGTCGCGTAACCCCCTGAGAAACAGCACTCCCCCCGAAACCGGGTTCCGGGGGGAGTGAGAAGCAACCCAACAGGAGGCCTTCCCTTGAGTGCTCCCCGCAACGGTACACCGACACCACACCGCGGGCTCCCCGTGCTGCGGCCGTTCGAGCCGTACCAGTCTCCCCGCCCCGACTACGTCGGCGCCCACCGACTCATCGAGGGCAAGACTCCGGCTCAGTTCCGTGTCGCGCATCTGTTGAAGGTCAACGAGAAGGCCAAGGGAGTCCAGCCGTGAGCGACCGCGACGAGCAGGTGAAGTAGGAGAGCTTGCCTGGCAAGGCTGGGCAAGGCTGGGCCCGGCATGGCACGGCGAGGTGAGGCCATGCCGGGCAAGGTGAGCGGGGAGGGTCCTTCGGGGCTCTCCCCGCTTCTTCGTGTCTGCGTGCAACCTCCTGTTCCGGTGCCGCGTCTTGGGTCGTAGACTGCGCGGAACCTCTAGGCAGAACTGCGTGAAACTGCTAGAGTCTGCGTATGGCCTTCCCGTCTCTCACTCCCGACACTCTGGCTCGGGACCTCGACTCCAACCCGGTGACCTGCCAGTCCTCAGGCTGCCTCTCACCCGCCGTCTACGTCCTCGACACCCTCGCCTATCACGGCGACCCGAACGACCCCCGCGACCACCAGGCATGGCTGATCTGCGCCTACTGGGAATGCCGCGACAAAGTCGGGTACGCCGCGGACCGGCTGGGGTTCACCGAGCAGCAGCGCTACGAAGCCACCGTCCGGGACCTGGAGAACCTGTCCGGTCTCGCAGTGATCGAGACGATCGCCGGTGCGGCGTGAACGGCGTGAACGGTGACGTATTCAAGCCCGGCGAGGTCATCCACACCCGGAAGCAGACCTGCCACTACCTCGGCGGCGGCGTCTACCTGATCGTGCGCCCCGCCTGGGCCGGCAAGTGGTTGGTGGAGCGCCGTGACGGGTTCGGGTTCCGTTACCTCGCTACGGTCGACACCCGGGCTGAGGCTGACGCGCTCGCCACTCTCGAAGCGGCCCTGACGCCGCTGTTCACCGGGGGTGCGGCGTGAGCGCCCGGTCTCGTCTCGACGCTGTCACCACCGTGGCGCCCCGCTACTTCGCTCCGAAGGAAGTCGCCACCCCCGAACGGCTCGCCGCGCTGATCGCGGTCGAGACCGACGACGTGGTGCGGCAGCACCTGCAGGCACAACTGGACGCCATGGAGGCACCAGCGGCGGCGGATCCGTTCCGCGGCGTGCAGATGGGCGCCAGCGACGACGGATGGTGGGTGGCCTGATGGGCACGTACAGCGTGCACCTGATCAACACCGTGTCCACCACGGTCACTGTCGAAGCCGAGACCTACGACGAGGCCATCGATGCCGCGTTCGACTCCAACGACATGCCCGGATCGATCACCATCGGCGCATTCGGGCAGGCCACGGTTGATGACGGTGAATGGGAAGCCGTCGCTGTTACCGACGAGGAGTCCGGCGACGAGGTGTGGTCGGAGTACCCGCAGGACGAGCTGAACCGGCTCCGCGCCCGCGTGGCCGAGCTGGAGGGCCAGCGCGAGGCGACCGGCATCGAGTGGGGCGTTCACTGGCGCGACGACGACGTCCAGTCGAACCGTCGAGTACACGGAGCAGACGGCCCGGCTGGTCCGACAGAGCAACCCGCAGAACTGGGTGCTGGTCAACCGCACCGCGCCCGGCCCGTGGCGGGTGGTGGAGTCGTGAGCGCCGCCGATGATCTGCTGTCCGATCTGCGCGCCTGTGTGGCCGCCAAGCAGGACGCCCCCTACCTGCGGGCCCCAGAGCTGGCTTTGCTGGTCGGTCACATCGATGGCCTGGAGTCCGAGCTTCGCAACGTCACCTACGACCGTGATGGTGCGCAGGCGGAGGTGCGCAGGCTGGCGGCCGCGAACGCTCCTCGTTGCACCTGCGACTACGCGGGCATCGAGGGCGAGCGGCACAAGCCGTGGTGCGAGATCGAGGGCGGACCGCACGCCGAGTGCCGGGACCGCATCGCGGAGCTGGAGACCGAGCGGGGCACCGCGCGTGAGCACCTTCGGCAGGCGTACGTCGCGATACAGGCCATCGGCGAAGGCGCGCGGTCGGGCTACATCCCGCGCGCCTGGGAAGGCAGCCACTGATGAGCGCCCTGGGCTGGTGGCTGGTCGGCATCGGTGCCGTGCTGTGGCTCGTCGGGTGTGTGGGTGTGGCGCTGGTGATCGGTGGGGCTGCGGCTCGTCGGGACGCCCAGAAGCCGGCAGCACCCGCGCGGGTTGAGGTCGAGCCGCTTCCCAAGCCGATCGTCGAGGCAGACCCGCTGGACGTCGAGTCGGACATGGACGTGTTCCTGTCGATGATCCGCGACCCGTCCGAGCCCTGCCGGTACAGGGGCGAACAGCGATGAACAAGCCGATGCTGTGGATCGCCTACGACCCCATGGTCGGCGACCACCTCAAGATGCGCGAGCAGTTCAACGGCGAGCGCCCCGCCTGGGGCGAGTCGTTGGAGGACTTCAACGCCAAGCAGGGCGTCGAGGTGCCGCAGGTCGGCGACACGCTGGCGCTGCGCATGGGCTACCGCGAGGTGTACGGGCGCCGTCTGGAACGCCCTGAGGTCGACGACAACGGCGTCCGGGTGACCGGCTGGTATTGGACGGTGCTGGTCCGGTGAGCGCACCCAAGTTGCGGGTCGTCACCGATCCCGCCGCAGAGCTGGAACGGCTCCGCGCTGTCGAGGCCAAGGCTGCGGACCTCGTGGACTGCATCGATAAGAGGCGTGCTGCGGGCTGGTTGAAGGCCCCCACGCGTGAGGTTGAGGCGCTCCGCGCCGCCCTGAACGGAGAGACGACATGAACGGCCTATCCCACTACCGCGCGGCCGAGCAGCTCCTTGCTGAGCTCCACAAGGGATCACCATCTCCCGACGAGATCGCGGAGGCGACCGCCACCGCACAGGTCCACGCGACACTCGCTCTCGCTGCTGCAACCGCCCTGAGTGACCTTCTGGAGGGCGAGGAGGCCCCGTGGAAGACGCGGATGAAGTGGTCGGAGGTCGTGCTGTGAGCACCTCAGACCCGGTTGAGGACGAGCTGGTCGACGCGCTGGAAGACCTCCGCAGCGAGCACCCGGTCCCGCACGGAGACCTTGCGGAGCTGATCCGAGAGTGGGTTCAGCGGTGAACACTCAGATGAAGACGTGCATCCGTTGTGGTCGGGTCCCCCGCAAGTTGGCCAGGAGACTGTGCGGTGGTTGCTACACGCGGGCCCGGACGGCAGGGACCCTCCCCCCCTTGACCGACCGAGGGGTTAAGGGCCGCACCTCCGAGAACCACCTGGCCTCTGCCCGTGTTGGCCGCGCCGAGGACGAGTGTTGGCCGTGGCCAGGGCCAACAACCAGCAGCGGGTACGGGGTCTTCCGGGATGGAAGCCGATCGGGGACGCCTGCAAACCGGGTCGCCCTCTCGCGGGCACTGGGCCGGCCTCTGCAGCCGGGTGAGCAGGCATTGCACCGCTGCGACAACCCGCCTTGCGTGAACCCGGCCCACCTCTTCGCCGGAACCCACCTGGACAACATGCGCGACATGCGCTGCAAACGTCGGCAGCCGAACTTGAAGCTGTCCGACGATGATGTCCTGGCGATTCGCCAGAGCTACTTCGCTGGGGGTGTGACCCAGCTTCAACTGGCTGATCGGTTTGGAATCAGTCGGTCGCACTGCAGCAAGCTCATCCGAGCCGACTGGCAACCCGGAACGGCGCGTTCGAACGTTTCGGGTCCGCCCGGCCGGTGGATTCGGAACTACCCGGGTTCCGAGCGGGCCTGCGACTCCTGTGGCCGGGTGTACTCCCTGCCACCCACTCGTCGTGGACGCCGCAAGACCTGCGGTCAGGAGTGCTTCCGCGCGGTAAACGCCGCCGCGAGGACGGGGAGCGGGAACGGCCAGGCGCGTCTCACCGAAACGCAGGTCTCGGAGATCCGCGCTCGGCTTCGCGACGGCGCGATGGGGAAGGCGATCGCGGCCGATTTCGGCGTGAGCCCGATGACGATCAGCCGAATCCGCAGAGGACAGAGGTGGACCCATGTTGCGTGACGGTGCGCCCCCACCGCTGGTGCGGGCGGTATTGCGACGGTTCGCCGTCGATTACAAGACGTTCGACGAGCTGTGGGGTGACCGGTGATCCCGCCGCCACCGGTGCTGGACGAGCACCTCAAGCAGACCGCGCGCGTGTTCGCCCGTGACACCGACGCTGTCGGCGAGCTGGTTGCCGCCCTGCTGATGCACATCACGGCGGTTGAGCTGCACGCGAAGGCGCTGACAGCGGACCTGAACCGGGCGGAGTCGCAGGCCCTGGAGATGTTGCGGGTGGCGTCCCTGCCTGCCCCGGCACCGCAGTGGCCCCGGTTCGGCAGGGGTGCAGCATGACCGCGCCTACGAGGAACCGGCTCACCCTGCCGGACCGGGTGTGTGCGCACCCGGACTGTGATGCGGTGTTGCAGCGGCGGGAGGGGGAGTCGCCGACGAACTGGCGCAGCCGCGCTTACTGCTCCGGGGTGTGTGCCCGGAAGGTGGGTCGCGGGCGGAAGGAACCGCTGGCGCGGAAGTGGTGTGGTGCCCCTGGCTGCGGGTTGGAGTTGACGCAGCGGGTCGGCGAGTGCGGGGCGGACTTCCGCAAACGAGCGTTCTGCGGGCGCGACTGTGCCACGCAGGCAGGTGGGAAGCCGCAGCCGGCACCGGTCGCTGCCCCGGCCGAGATGGTGCAGCTCGATCTCGGCGTGGGTGCTTGTTTCGGCCGGCCTGACGCGTTCTGGACCGACACGGGCCGGGACGACGACGAGGTGGAGCGGCTCCGCGGTCTGGCGTACCGGTTTTGTGAGGGGTGCCCGATCCGGCAGGGCTGCAAGGCGTATGGCCGCCAGGTCCGGTTCGGTTTGTACGGCGGCGAACTCTGGCGTGACGACCGCGGTACCCGGGTCGCCCTCGACCTGCTCGCCCCGGTCGAGTCGGTGCGTGCCTCGTGAACGGCCTCGAAGCGTCCGCCCGCTGGGGCTGTAGCCACACCGGTTCCGAGTCGTGCAGCTGGTGCTCGAACCCGGACGGCGAGGTGTGGCGGTCGGTGGACGGCTACCAGCCGATCTACGGATTCCAGCCCACGCCTGCGTCAGTCGAGCCGGCACCTGCACTCACGTTGGCCGAGTGGATTTCCAAGGTCAACCCCGGGTTTTGGGAGAGGGGAGCCACGTCGTGAGTTTCGTGACACGCGTGACGCTGCAGTGCGACTTCGAGAGCTGCGAGGAGGAGTTCTCCGGCGAGGCTGGCTTCACCCTCGATGAGGTCCGCGAGGAAGCCGACATGGATGGATGGGTGTACGCCCGGTTCGCCGATCGCCCGCTCGAGGCGTACCGCGATCTGTGCGCCGAGCACGCCGATCAGGGGCAGTCATGAGTACGCACGAGGAGCGGCTGCTGGCTGGCCGGCAGGTGTTCATCCGCGCCATCCAAGCCGAGATCACCGCCGTCGACAAGGACGCCCGCGAACGGCTGGAGCACCTGATCGGGGTGGACGAGAAGGTCGCCGCCGAACTTGCGGACGGTACCCGGATCGGCGCGGTGAAGCGCACGAAGGTGTCGATGTCGGCGCGGGTGACGGACATGCCAGCCCTGTTGGCGTGGGTGAAGGAACACCGCCCCGACGAGGTCGTGACGACTGAGGCGGTGTCGGACGCGTTCGTGAAGTGGGCGAAGGACTCCACCCGCAAGCACGGCGCCCCCGTCATCGAAGCCACCGGAGAGGTCGTGCCGGGCGTGGAGCTCGTGGCGGGTTCGGCGTCGTATGTGCCGGAGCTGGACGAGGGCGTTCTGCCGCTGCTGAGGGCCCGGTACGCGGAGCTCGTCGCGAAGGGCTACCTGGCGCTGTCGTCTGCCGAGCACGATCGGGAGGCGTCGTGATCGAGTTCGAGCACGGCCTCACCGGCTACACCCACCACCGGTGCCGCTGCGGTGTGTGCCTCGCAGCTTCCCGCGCTTATGCCCGCACGTGGTCGGCGGCGCGGATGGCGGAGCGAGTCCTCCGGGATGGCCGCATGTTCTCGCCGACCGCGCTACGTCACGGCGAGGACAACACCTACAGCCGGTACGGCTGCCGGTGTGAGCCGTGCACGACAGCTCATCGGGAGTACCGCCGCGAGTATCTGGCTCGGCGGAGGGCGTCGTGATGGGCCGTCGTATCGCGATCGTCGCGTCCCTCGTCAGCGTCCTGCTGCTCGCCGCGTGCGGCGCGGAGAACCGGCCCCCGTCTCCGCCTGGCCCGTTGGGGCTCACGGGCGACCAGTGGTTCTGGGTGATCGTGATCGGGATCTTCTGTGTGTGTTCGGCGCTTGAGGCGTTCGGTCGTCGCCGCGGGGGTGGCTCGTGAGCGGCCCTCAGTTCCTGTCCGTCGCGGCCTCCGCGCCGTCGCGGTGCGTCGTGTGCAAGTCCCGTCGGGTGATGCGGCTGGTGCTGCTCCTCGACGTCCCGACCTACGTCCTCGTGCCTTGCCCGCACTGCTCGATTCGTGAGGGATTCCGGCCGATCGAGGTCCCTGTTCCTCCGCCATTCCACATCGATACCAGGAGCGCCTGAGATGGCCATCAAGTTCGCACCGGCTACGAGGGCGGCGGCGAAGGCGAGGATCGCGCTCGCTGGCCCGTCCGGGTCAGGCAAGACCTACACCGGTCTGTCTCTGGCCTGCCGGCTCGCCGATCGGGTCGCGGTCATCGACACCGAACGCGGCTCCGCATCCAAGTACGTCGGCCTCAACGGCTGGAACTTCGACACGCTCGCCCCCGACTCGTTCTCCCCTCAATCCCTCACCGAGGCGTTGGCGGTCGCAGCGGGGGAGGGCTACGGGTGCGTGCTGGTCGACTCGCTGTCGCACTACTGGATGGGCGTCGACGGCATGCTCGAGCAGGTCGACCGCAAGACGTCGGCGTCCAGGTCGACGGCGTCGTTCTCATCCGGCTGGAAGGACATGGCGCCGGTCGAGCGACGCATGCTCGACGCGCTTGTCTCCTACCCCGGCCATGTCATCGCCACGTTGCGGGTGAAGACCGAGTACGTGATCGAGCAGAACGACCGCGGCAAGTCCGTCCCGCGCAAGGTCGGGTTGAAGCCGATCCAGCGCGAGGGCTTGGAATACGAGTTCGACGTCATCGGCGACCTCGACCTGGATAACACGCTGACGGTGTCGAAGACCCGCATCCCGATGCTGCACGGCGCCACGATCACCCGGCCAGGACCGGAGCTGGCGGAGACGGTCCGGGACTGGCTTGCCGACGGTGTCGAAACGGTGGGCCCGCTCGCGTACCGCGCCGAAGCGCTCGACGTCGACGCCACCGCAGCGTCGCTGCGGGACCTGCTGGGTCGGGTGCGTGCCGCGAACCTGCTGAACGCGCCGGTCGTGGATGCGCAGGGCAACCCCACGGTGCTGGGGGATCTGATCGTGGCTCGTGGCCGACTGCTCGCCGCCGCCGACGCGGCTGTGACCGACCAGGCGAAGGACATGGCGGGCGATCCGTCACGCGGGGACGTGGTCCCCGAGTCCGACCCCCAGGACGAGCCCACCGCATGGTCACCGTCCACACCGGACGAGGCCCGCAAGTGGCTGGTCGCCACGTGCAACGAGAACAACTGGGACACGCGTCGGGTGGCGAACCGGTTCAAGGCGGCCCACGGCGACGACCTCAAGACCAGCACGGACATGGCGGCGATCGTCGCGTTCCGGGCGTCCTTGTTCTCGGTGTCTGACGAGGAGCTTCGGCCGTCGTCGGCGTCCCGGGTAGCAGCGAACGGGGCGACAGCCCGGTGAGCGCTCCCGCAACGATCGGCCTGTTCGAGGGCTACGGCGGTCTCACCATGGCCGTCAAAGAGGTGTTCGGCGCCGAACTCGTCGCATACAGCGAGGTCGACCCGGCCGCGTCGAAGATCCTCGCGCACCACCACCCCGATGTCCCGAACCTCGGCGATGTCACGGCGATCGACTGGTCCGCCGTCCACGTCGAGGCAGGCCGGCTGCTCATCCTGACGGGTGGGTTCCCGTGCCAGGACCTGTCGCTCGCCGGGCTCGGCGCAGGCCTGCGCCCCGGCACCCGCTCCGGGCTGTGGTCGCACATGGCTTACGCAATCGACCAGCTCCGCCCGGACCTGGTCGTCATCGAGAACGTTCGGGGGCTGTTGAGTGCCGACGCCGCTTGCGATCTGGAGCCCTGCCCGTGGTGTCTGGGAGACGACGAGGGTCGCCCTCTGCGGGCACTCGGAGCCGTACTCGGAGACCTGGCCGACCTCAGGTACGACGCGGTCTGGATCGGCCTACGAGCTGCCGACGTGGGAGCACCTCACCCGCGGTTCCGCGTCTTCGTCCTCGCCTGGCCTGCTGCCGACACCGACGGCGCGCGATCACAAGGGCGCGGGGTACACGGACCAGCCGGGCCGGCCGCTCTCGGAGACGGTGCACCGGCTGCTGCCAACTGGGGCGAGTACGGACCCGCCATCCGGCGATGGGAGCTGATCCTCGGAAGGCCCGCCCCTGCCCCGACACAGACTGGGGCGAAGGGCGGGCAGCAGTTGTCACCGCTGTTCGTCGAGTGGCTCATGGGCCTACCCGAGGGATGGGTGACCGACCCAGCGATCGGGCTCACCCGCAACGACCAGCTGGCCCGTCTCGGTAACGGGGTCGTGCCGCAGCAGGCCGCCGCTGCCCTGCGCCACCTCCTGGCCGCCAACGTTGAGGCGGTGGCGGCGTGACCGATCCGCTGAGGTTCACGTTGCCGGTCACAGTGGGCGCGATCCGCATGAAGGCCGACCGCTCCGTCAGCGTCCAGGTCCACACGACGGTGGAGATCCCGGACATCCAGTTCGCGATCATCCATCAGGCGTTCCAGAAGGTCGGCTGGTTCCTGTTCTCGGAGACCAACCTGTCTGAGGCGGACGTCCCGACGGAGGACGTGGACCGGGATCTGAAGAGCCAGGCCCAGATCATTAGAGCTCGGACGTACAGGTTGCACCGTCTCCGCGAAGAGGCCGGTCAGGACTCCGACTACGACGCCTTGTACCGCAAGGTGACGAACTGGTTGATCGCCCGCCTTGATCAGCAGATCGCGGAGTTCGACTGATGCGCCCCTACTACGAGGACGACCTCGTCACCCTGTACCACGGCGACTGCCGCGACATCGACGTGTGGCTGACTGCCGATGTTCTGCTGACGGATCCGCCGTACGGGATCGCGTGGAAGAAGGGCCTGAACCGCAAGGCCGGCTCCCGGGCGCACGCGGGCATCGTCAACGACGGCGACACCGCCGCACGGGACGACATCCTCGCCGCGTGGGGCGACAAGCCCGCCGCGGTGTTCGGGTCGCTGTACGCGCCGTTCCCGGCCGGTCACAAGCAGGCGCTGGTGTGGCGCAAGCCCGGCGACGCCGGCGTGGTCGGGTCGACCACGGGGTGGCGGCGCGACGTGGAGCTGGTGTTCCTCACCGGGCCGTGGCCGAAGAAGCCCGCCAGCCGATCGTCGGTGCTGGATTCAGGCGCCCGCATGGTCGGCGGCACGCACGGCGCGGCGGCCCGATTCGGGCATCCACACGCGAAGCCGCTGGACCTGATGGAGAACCTGGTGATGGCGTGCCCACCGGGGGTGATCGCGGACCCGTTCTCCGGGTCGGGTTCCACTCTGGTCGCGGCGAAGTTGCAGGGCCGTAGGGCGATCGGCGTGGAGGTCGACGAGCGGTACTGCTCGATGATCGCTGCCCGGTTGGCGCAGGACGCTCTCCCGTTCGGGGAGGCGTCGTGAGCGCGCTCCAGCGGTCGGGCGGGTGGCCGCGTAAGAAGCGCCTGCAGGCGAAGACCCCGCTGTCCTCGAGCCCGTTGTCTCGGCGTACTCCCCTGACGCCGAGCCGCGGACTCGAATCCGGCAAGGGCTTGAGGCGCAGCGAGCTCATCAGCAAGCGGCCGACGGTCACGTCGGCGGAGCGCAACGCCCGCAAGCTCGTGAAGGCTCGGGCGCTGGGATCTCTGTGCGAGCGGTGTGGGCGCCGCCCAGGCAGTGAGTACTGCCACCGACTCGCCCGTTCGCAGGGTGGCCTGTGGTGCCCCTCGAACGCCTGGTGGGGCTGCTCCCAGTGTCACCGCGAATGCCACGCCTCGCCCGCCCTCGCCTACGAGCAGGGCTGGCATGTCAGGTCTACCCAGAACCCCGCCGTCGTCCCCATGTGGGTGGCAGGCCGCGGGCGCGTACTTCTCCGGGCCGATGGCTCGACTTCCCCCTACCGAGAGGCGGCCTAGCCGTGGACAGAAACGGCACGAAGCCAACCGAAGACCACCTGACGCTGCTGCGGCGCTCGTACTGGCGGATGAGCGAGGTCGAGTACGGCGCGCCGGAGATGGACGGGAAGCGCCCGTTCGGCAACAGCGATGTCGAGGGCGACCTGGAGGAGCTGCTGCCTGCGCTGTCGGAGGAGGAGCGACTCCGTGTCTACGGGGAGCTCCCGGCGGTGCTGACGTGGATCTGCCACAACATCGAGGTGCCGGTCTGATGGGTTTGCCACGAGTGAGCGGTGAGATCGCCCGCCTTTGGGACGAGCCCGAGCTTCGGTTCACCCCGCAGGGGAAAGCGGTGTGCTCAGTGCCGCTGGTGTTCAACAAGCGGAAGAAGGCCGCCGACGGGACCTGGCAGGACGCGGGATCGATGTTCGTTCGCGGCACCGCGTGGGAGCAGATGGGCGAGAACTGCGCCGAGACGTTGTCGAAGTCGGACGAGGTCGTGGTGTCCGGGGAACTGTCCGTGCGGGAGTTCGAGCGGTCCGACGGCTCCAAGGGGCAGTCGATCGAGCTGAACATCTGGGCAATCGGACCGAACCTCGCCCGAGCTACCGCCCGGGTCAACAAGGTCGAGCGCGGCGGGGGCGAGGTCGGGAACCGTCAGCCGGCGTACGCGGCCGGGAGCTCGCAGGACCCCTGGGGCCCGTCGCAGGACGAGCCCAGCCAGTCATCGCTTGAGGCGCCGTTTTAGAGCTCGCCTGCTCGCGCGGTCGGGTCGGGTGTGCCCGTACACCACCAGACCCGACCGCGAACCAACCCGAAACACGCAGGCCAACCGTGCTGGGAGGAGGAGCCGTGACGTCAGCTGTCGACGTGAGTGAAGCCGTAGATGTCGAGCCAGCGCACGACGGCCAGCCTCTCCGCCTGCTCGCGGGTCCTGCACTCTCCGGCCGTGATGTACACGTACCGGCCGGGTCCGCGGCGGCCGACGATCTGGTCCATGCGGGAGATGTAGCGCCAGCGTCGGCCGAGCTCCGGGCCGAGGTCGTGGTCTCCGGCGTAGTTCGTGGCGAGCTTGTAGTTGTCGGCGACGATCAGGAGCGGCTCGGACGGGTCAGCAGACACCGGTCACCCCTCCCGGGCGGTAGCGGCGAGTCGGGCGGCGAGCTCGTCGAACGATTCGCCCTCGCCTGCCTCGAATTCGCTGGCCGCACCCACAACGACGCGCAATCGGCCCATGCCGTACACGGCCAGGGACTCCTCCGTGTCGTACTGGAGGGCGAGCACGCGCAGAAGATCCGCGGCGCCAACGGTCGCTGTGGTCGCTGGGATGTACCGGACTCCGTTGATGACCACTTCGGGGATCTGCGGCACGGCGTCGTCCACGGGTTAGGGGTCCTCTCGGTACTCGACACCAGCGGGCGGGCGGATCCACGGCGGAAGATCCAAGACGATCTCGGCGCAGTACAGCGGCCACTTCGTCGCGTAGTCGATGTGCCCACATGCGTGCTGCTCGGCCCTCTCCACCACGGCTGCATCGACCGGGGGAAGCCCGCGTTCGGCGCGGGCCTGGTTGACCTCGGTGAGCATGACCTCGCGTTCGTGCAGCACCCACTCAATCTCACCGCCGCGCGGGCCGGGGATGTGGCGCTGACGGAGGGGTCGTTGCTTCGCGGCGTCGGTGAAGGTGCGGGTCATGCGGTCGAGGAGCGCGGCACGTTCGCGGCGCAGGCTGTAAACGGCGTCCACGGTTCAGCCTCGGTCCTGTCGGGCGGGAGAGTCCGCGAGGAGGGCGGCGCGCGCCTTCGCGTACTTGGCGGTCAGCCGTTCACGGGTGGCGTCGTCGAGCTGCGCCAGCCGGGCGGGGTCGGAGTTGTCGGCGACGTCGGCCAGCTTCACCGCCAGCGCGTACGGGTCGGCCTTGACGCGGACGTAGTAGTCGACCCGCGGCTCGTGCGGCCGATGCGTGATCGCCAACACCGCCTGCACCACCTCTTCCGGCATGCCCTTGTACCGCAGGTCGGGCGCCTCCAGGAGGGTGTCCTCCAAGACGTCGTGCAGCCACGCCACAGCCTTCTCGACGCCGCCTTCGACCCGGTCTGCGACGCGGGCGACGTGCTCGATGTAGGGGTGGCCGGACTTGTCGACCTGGCCGGCGTGGGCCTTCTCAGCGATCAGGCGGGCCCTGTCGATCAGGAGATGGTCCATCAGTTCGAGGTCCACGGTTTACGCCTCTCTGGTGGCGGGTGGGTCCAGCTCGTCAGCGCGGTCACGGAGCATCTGGACGGTTGCTTCGAGGGCGACGGAGCGGCCGAACCACATGTCGCTGTCGCGGAGCCGCCCTGCCTGCCTGGCGTCGACGAGTTCGGTGCGGGCGCGCTCGTCGGAGCGGTGGTGTTCGTCGGCGATGCGGCGCAGCTCGGCAGCCACAACCGGGGCAGCGACGGCGCGGATGTCGGCCTCGTCGTTGCCGCAGTTGATGTCGGGGCCCTCGCACCACGCCGCGATCGATGCGGGCGGGATGTGCAGATCGATGCCGTCTGCGGTGGTGTCGGCCATGGTTCACGCCTCCTTCGGGTCGAGTTCGTCAGCCCTTGCTCGGAGTCGGTCTACGACCATGCGGAGGGTTCGGGGTTCGGGCAGGACCGAGTCGGGCTGGATCAGGGTTTCGAACTGGTCGGCTTGCTGGCGGTACGCGGCAGCCACAACCGGGGCAGCGATCGCGCGGACAGCGTTGTTGAGTGCGCCGTCGTTGTCCCAGTCGTCATCGATGGAAAGCATCATCGCGGCGGCTGCGGCCGGGATTTCGAGGTCGGCGGCTGTTGGGGTTTCGGTCACGGCTCAGCCCTCCGCTGCTTCGTCGTCGGATGCGAAGTCGGAGCGGAGCGCCCGGATGGTGTCTCCGTTGTCGTTGGTAGTGGTGAAGACCTCGCCGTCTTGGCTGGTCCAACGGTTGCTGTCATCGATGATCACGGTTTCGGTCATCACGCACGCCTTCCAGGGTCAGTTGTCGAACCAGAACACGACGCGGAGACGCGCAGGGTCTCCGAAGTTGGCCAGCCGCTCGATCTCCCTCTCGTACCAGGAGCCGAGGAACTCGCGGTACGTCATCACGGTGCCCTCCTCAGGGCTGCCAGTGACGCCGCCATCGAAGGACTTCGGCCCGACCTGCCGCGTCACGCGCCGGTCGTTCATCTCCTGGCTGTAGTCGAACTCGACCAGCTCGGACACGAGCAGCCAGGACGGCGTGTGGGCGTCGGTGTCCCATTCGAGGTAGTCGTCTCGGACGTCGGGGGACACGTCGACAGGGAGGCCGCGCTCCTCGGAGATGGGCGGGACCGCGGAGTAGTTCCGCACGTCGGCGAGGAACCCGAAGATGCCGTAGCTGCGGCAGTCGAACGGGTCGGCGTGCTCGACGAGGAGCCAGTCCCCGGTGTCGTTCTGCTGTTCCAGGTGAGCGTGGATGTCGCAGCCCATGGGTTATCGGTCCCGTCGGGGTTCGGTGGCGTTTTGGCTGGTCATGGCTGGGTTCGCTCCTGCTGCTCGGCGGTGGGGGCGGAGGACTCGCCCTCGGCTGCTTTCCGCTCGCGCTGCTCCCGTAGCTCCGCGATGCGTCGAGGGAGGACTGGGTCGTCGGCGACCAGCTTTCGATACCGGGCGACGTACCCCTTCACGAGGTCTCGCATCACGTCGGAGGTGCGCTCGTTCCGCAGTTCCGCGATGCGTGCGGCGGTGAGCCACAGGTCGTCTTCGATGCGGAAGTTGCGGTGCTGCTTGGGGGGGATTGCCACGGCCTCCGAGGTTACGGGCGTGGCGCCGAACGTGGCAACGGTTGTCATACATGCGAGCGTACCTCACGTAACGACGAATGGGTATACGTCAAAGCCTTGTCATGTGACGCCAAAGGGGTATACGTTGTTGGCCATGTGGTCGCTATTCCCGCCCGGCTCGTTCGACTCGCGCGATGACGTCGACGAGGCCGCTAGATCGGCACTCGGGGTCGCGTTCCCCGACCTCTTCCCACCGTCGGACGAGGTCCTGTACGCGGGGCTTGACGAGAAGATGACGGCGTACATGAGGGCTCGGCTTGCCGAGCGCCCGCAACTGCTCAGCACCTTCGTCGCTGCCGCTCGGCTCCGTGCTGAGACGCGTCGGTCACCGAAGGCCGTTCCCGAGTGGGCCTACTTCATCCAGAGTGGCCTCCGCGGGCTCATCAAGATCGGGTGTGCGGTCGACGTCGACGCGCGGCGCGCCAGCCTGCAGTCCGGCAGCGCCGAGCGCCTGTACGTCCTCGCGGTGATGCCAGGAGGTGCCTCCGTGGAGTACCAGTTGCACGCGCGGTTCGCCGAATACCGGATTCACGGCGAGTGGTTCGCCCCCGCCCGCGAGCTCACCGACTTCATCGGTGGCATCGCATGACCATCGCCGCTGTTCGCTACCAGTACATGCCGCCGCTGAGCCCGGAGGAGTACTCCGAGCTGGAGGACTCGATCCGCAAGTTCGGGGTGATGGTGCCGATCCTGCGCGACCCGAACGGGGTCGTGATCGATGGGCACCACCGGTTGCGGATCGCGCAGTCTCTCGGCGTGGACTGCCCGGCGGAGATCCTGGTGGGACGGTCGGAGACCGATCTGCGGACGTTCGCGTTCGAGCTGAACCTCAACCGTCGCCACCTCACCCGTGAACAGCGCAGGCAGCTCGTCGCCGAGTCCATCAAGGCCGACCCGCACCTGTCGAGTCGTGAACACGGCCGCCGCGCCGGTGTCGATCACAAGACCGCGGAGACGGTGCGGCAGGCGCTGATGTCAGGTGGGGAAATTCCCCACCTGGGCGCCCGGACCGGCACCGACGGGAAGTCGTACCCGGCCACTCCAACTCGCACGCCACCGCGGCCCGCGTTGCCGCCGCAGTTCCAGAGCGCCGTGAACGCTGTCACTCAGGCGGTCGGCCGCATCGAGAAGTTGCAGACCGATGACCGGTACCGGGCTAACCGGACCGCGATCGGCTCCTTGTGCCTGCCCGAGGTTCGCCGCGCCGTAGAAGTGCTGGCCGGCCTGCTCTCCGACCTCGGACATGAAGACGGGGACCCGCGGTGAGCGCGGATCCCCGGTCAGCCAAACCGACACCCGAAGGATACCCGATGACTGTGACCGATCAGCCCGCCCCGACGACCAGTATCGAGAACATCACCCCCGAGTTGGCGGCCGAGTTGCTGCAGGTGAACCGGAAGAACCGGAGCCTGCGCCGCAACCTTGTCGACATCTACGCCGCCGACATGACGAAGGGGGCGTGGCAGTTCACCGGAGAGGCCATCAAGCTCGCCGACGACGGGTCGCTGCTGGATGGCCAGCACCGCCTGGAAGCGATCGTGCAGTCCGGCGTCATGGTGCCGATGCTCGTGGTGCGTGGGCTCCCGCGCGCCACGCAGGACGTGATGGATACCGGGTCGAAGCGGACCCCGGCGGACGCGCTGCGGTTGCGGGACGAGCAGAACTCGGTGCCGCTGGCGTCAGTGGCTCGGATGATCATCACCGAGGGCGGGAAGCTGCGTGTTCGCCCGTCCACTTCGGATGTGATCCGTGTGGTGGAGACGGACCCGAACCTGCGCTGGGTGATCAGCAACGGGCTCGCGGTGTGCCCCGGCCTGACCCGCCTGATGACCCGCACGGTCCTCGGTTACGCGTACTGGCGGCTGCACCAGGTCGACTCGTTCGCGTGCGCTGAGTTCTTCTCCCGGTTGGACACCCTGACGAACCTGCCGCAGGGATCGCCGATCCTCGCGCTGCACCGCCGGCTGTCGGCGCACGAGCGCATCGGTGACGGCGCGAATGCTCGCCGTGAGGCGCTGTCGTACATCTTCATGGCCTGGAACGCGTGGCGGAAGAACGAGACCCGCTCGATCGTGAAGCTCGCCTACTCGAACGGGCAGCTGTCGGTTCCCGAGCCCATCTGATCCCTGCCCTCCGGTCGGTGGGGGCGATGCGACCCGTCCCCACCTTCCTCTCGCCCTACCCCGACAACGAAGAGATCAGGAGGCCCGCCGTGTTCGCTCCCCACGAACTCCACGGAGAGGCCGGGACGGCAGGTACTACGTGTCCATTCGCGTCATGACGCTGGTGTGGGACTCAGACGTCCAGGCGCCCGAGAGGTTCACACTCCTTGCCCTGGCGGACCGAGCAGACGACGACGGGAAGTGCTGGCCGTCGGTCCGGTGGTTGACGCGCAAGTGCCAGACCAGCGAACGGACCATCCGCAGGCACCTCGCATGGCTGGAGTCCGAGAGCCTGATCAGGCGGTCGGTGCGGCTGAACGACAGCAGCATCTACCGCATCCAGGTCAAGGCTCTGGCCAGGCGAAAGATGCCGGATGGCCCCGGTCAATCTGACACCCCCGGACAGATTGACACCCCTGTCACGATGGCCGCCCCTGACACATCGCCAGTGGTGTCAGATCGGCCGCCCCTGACAGATGACGTCGAAGACCCCTGTCAGATTGGCCCCCAATACGTCATTGATACGTCACTCACTACCTCTTCGTCGGGGACCGCTGCGCTGGCCCCCGACCCGAAGCCGGGCCGGCCCCCGGAGCGGGACGAGGCCCCCTCGCCCGTCGTCGCTGCGCTTTGCATGCACCTCCGTGACCGCATCATCGCGAACGGATCGAAGGCCTCGATTAACAAGCAGTGGCACCAACAGGCGCGGCTGCTGATCGAGCGCGATGGACGCGACCCGGACGAGGCCCACCGGCTCATCGACTGGTGCCAGGAAGACACGTTCTGGCAGTCGAACATCTTGTCGATGCCGAAGTTCCGGCAGAAGTACGACGCGCTCCGCCTCCGCGCACAGCAGGGCCGACACCTGCGGTCCGTCTCGCCCAAAGGGCAGCACCGAGCCGATCCCGCCAACGGCATCCACTGGGAGCAGTGATCCATGTCTGACGATGCGTACGACATCGCGTCCGAGCGGGCGCTCCTCGGCGCGGTCTTGATCGCCCCCGACACCGCGGGCCCGTCGTTGCTGGCGGTGCCGGAGGACGCGTGGTGGCACCCGAAGCACGCCGCGATCGGGGCGACGCTCGCAGGCCGGTTGCGACGGAGCGAGCCGGTGGATCCGCAGCTGGTGTTGCCGGTGCTGATGGCGCGGCAGGGCTTCGGCGCGGAGACCGGCCCGTATCTGATCACGTTGATGGAGTCGTGCCCGACCGCGGTGAACGCCCCGCACTACGCGGAGCGGGTCATCCAGGCCGGGGCGCGGCGGAACGTGGCGAAGGCCGCGACCCGGTTGCGGCAGCTGCTGGACCAGTCATGGGCCAACGGCGGGGCGGAGCCGATCAAGCCTTTCACCGACGAGATGCGGGCTGTGCTCGACGCCGCGGATCAGGCCGACGCTGGCGTGGCCGCCGACGAGCCTTCGTTGTCGCTCGCGGACCTGTTGGCGGTGCCGGACAACCACGACTGGATCGTCCCGGGGCTGCTGGAGCGTGGGGAGCGGATCATTATCACGGGCTCGGAAGGGCTCGGGAAGTCGTGGATGATCTCGCAGTTCGCGTGCTGCCTCGCCGCCGGCAGGCACCCCTTCACGGGCGCCTCGTTGGGGCACGGCCAGTACCGGCAGCGCGTGCTGGTGGTCGACTGCGAGAACGGGTTGCAGCAGTCGCGGCGCCGGTTCCGCATCATCAGCAGCAAGGTTGGGCAGGATCGTTCGTGGTTGGAGAACCTGCGGGTTGAGCTGCGCCCCGACGGTCTGAACCTGCTGGGCACGGACGCGGCCTGGCTGGAGCGGAAGATCGCCGCCAACGCCCCCGACTTGGTCGTCCTCGGCCCGCTGTACCGGCTGCACTACGCGAACATGAACGACGAGACCGCCGCGCGCGAGCTCGTCCGTGTCATCGACAACCTGCGCACCCGCTACGGGTTCGCGCTCCTTACCGAGGCGCACCCGGGTCACGCCGAGGACGGCGGCGGGGAACGGAAGATGCGGCCCGCTGGCTCGAGCTTGTTCCTGCGCTGGCCGGAGTTCGGGTACGGGCTGCGCCGGGCGAAGGACGCGCAGGGGGAGCACCCCAACTTGGTCGACGTCGTGGCGTGGCGCGGTTCGCGCGAGGAGCGCCAGTGGCCTCGGCACCTGATGCATGGGCGGGGGCTGCCGTGGGCGCCGACCGCTGACTACCAGTCCGGGATTGAGGAGGCGTCGTGAGGATCACTGCGACGGTCGAGGTGGACATGACCCGCTTCGTCCGAGACGACTGCCTGGTGTTCGGCGACACCGAGGTCTACCACCTGTACCGGTCGGTGCCGGTGTTCGCCCCGTTGCACGTCACGTTGCGGGTCGGGGATGCCCGGTCTGTGGTGTGGACCCCTCGCGCGGTGGATGCGCTGGTCGATGCCCAGTCGGTGGCGCTTGTCGGGTCGTCGTCAGTCGGTTTGTCGGCGGCGATGGCCGCCCTCCAGGTCAAGTTCGAGGAGCGTGCGGCGTGAACGACCTCGTGTACCGGGCTGGCCGTAACGGCAAGGTGTGGCACTGGCGCAACGAGAACCGTGCCGCGCTGATGTCCGCGTGTGGCTGGGACTTCCCCATCGTCGACGGCGCTTCCACCACAGCCCTGTCGGTGCGCATTGAGGACCGCTGCACTGCCCGGGCGTGCGGGATCCGCTGGAAGGCGTGGCTGCGCGCCACGATCCACGCCGCCCTGGTCGACGCGGCGAACCGCAATGCGGCCTGACCGCTTCCCCCTTGTCAGCACAGAGGAGCCGAAACCCGTGAACGAACTGCAGGAAATGATCACCGTCACCTCTACGGACGGCCAGATGTACAGCTACGGCCAGGCCAACGGATGGCGCGTCGAGGACGGACTCCTCACGGTCGTCAATAACGGCAACGGCGAGGAGTTCGGGAGCTGGGCCGCCGGGCACTGGATGTCGGTCCGCAAGACGCACGCACCAACGGCGCTGTCGTGACCTCGGCTGTTCCGGTTCCTGCTGTCCCAGAACGGGCGATCTGGTGCGCCGCACCGCACGGGCTCGATCCGTTGATCTTGTGCGCGAGGCCGATCGGGCATTCCGGTCTCCACCGCTCCGACAACGCCGACGACTGGGCAGACGAGCCCACCCCCAACGAGGAGAACACCAGTGCTTGACCAGCTCACCGGCGTGAAGGTGCTGCAAGTTCAGCCCATCCAGCCGCCGAAGCGCACCAACGAGGAGATCGGGCAACTCACCGCGTACGCCCTCATCCTGATCCCCGTCCTCGTCGCGGTGTTCTCGCTGTTCGTGTGGCTCGCCGCGGGCACCATGCATGACCTGTTCCCGGGCGTGCCGGCGCCGTCGTACTGGCAGGCGATGTGGCTGGTGCTGGGCTGGCACACGGTCACGGTGATCGCCCGGCCGCCGTCGTGGAAGTGGGCACGGCGATGACCGCCGCCCCGGATGCGCAGCCACCCGCCGGACTCTGGTGGAGCGCCAAGCACAACGCGGTCGTCGCGAAGCACCCGTACGGCGAGTGCTACGACCTCATCGAGCAGGACCCGATGGGGTGGCGGGACACCGAGGAGCTGTCCGCGCTGCCTGCGGACGCGGTGCGCCTCGTCGCAGCGGACGACGATCCGATCGAGACGACCGCGGAAGCGATGCTCGGGGAGATCGAGGAACTCCGGGAGCAGCTCGCCCAGGCCCGCGCTCAGCTCGCCATCCCGGCTTCCGCTGCCCTGGACGGAACAACCGCGGAGGTCATCGAAGCGGCCCGCGAGTTCGTCCGCCACACCGAGATGGCGATCGATGCCGGATGGAAGGGCCTCGGGCGCCCAGTGTTCCCGTTCGAGCGGCTCCGTGCAGCTGTCGCCGCGCTGCTCGCCCCCACCCCAACACGCACCGCCCAGGAGGGCTAACCCATGGGACTGCTGAGCCACGACCCCACCTTCAAAGCCGCCGTCGCACACCAGGAAGAGGTGTACGAGCGGTTCAACGCCAACCGCAACGACCCGCAGGCCCGCCAGGACATGCGGGACGCCCTGGATGCCTGCCATGCCGCCGAGGAAGCGTGGAAGGACCAGAACCGGTGACAGCCCCGACCGTGACCACCTCGCCCACGCTGTCGACACGCACCCACCGTCCCCCGGCAGCGCTGCACCGGGCGGCGCCGTGCGGTCTCCGCCAGCGCGCCCTCCGACCCCTGCCCGTGGCCGAACCGGACAACTCCGCCGAATGGGTCGCCCACGCCCGCCGGTGCGCCCTCGAATGCCTGGAGGTGGAGCTGTTGCCGGTGCATCAGTGGCCACAGTGGCACGACGACCACCTCCGCCGATCCATCCACGCCACTGCCGCGCACGGGCGCCGTTGGTGGCCCGTGCGGGCGTGGGCGGTGGTGACGGGCCGCGAGCCTGCCGGGTACCGGCAGGGACCCCGTCGACGCTCGGTGTGGATGGGTGTTGTTGATGTGGCCCGGTTCGTGTGGACCGGCCGATGAGCGCCCCCGTGCCCCCTCCCGCCGACACCGCGACCGATGTCGAGCTGACGATTCAGGACTGGTCGTGGTCGCAGGTCCCGCCACCGCTGACCGCTGTTGCCCCGGTGCGTCCGGGCGCCGAGTACGTGGTGATCGGGTTCGCGGACCCCGCCAACGGGGTCCGCGACAACGGCGACTTGCAGTGGGTGCCGCGCAAGCTGACCCCGGACCAGGCCGATCTGCTCGCCGACGCCCTGCACGCGCGGGCTGCCGCGGTTCGGGGTGGTCGTCGTGCCTGACCCCACCCCTCCCGCCGCCGACCAAGCCGCGCGAGCCGCTCGCCTGGAACGCCACCGGTACCACGGACCGGCCGACTCGCTGTGGGGCCGCTGCACCGCCTGCGGTCTCACCTGGTCCGAACAGTCCCGCGCGATCCAGGACGAGGAGACGGCCGATGCCCGCTAGCACTGCTGCCCTGTTCGAGATGGGCGAGGCCGACCGGATCGCTCTCCCCGCGATCTATCACCGCCCGGTGTTCGACGGCCTCGGCATGCCGCACTCGTGGATCTGCGCGGCGTGCTGGGGCGACGGCTGGACCACCCGCTGGCCCTGCCCTACCGCAACTGCGGGTGGGGTAGAGCTGGCGCAGGCGCTGGGCTTAGAAGCGGCCCGATGACCACCGACTCCACCCCTCCCGCCGACGACCAAGCCGCGCGGTACGAAGCCGAGCTCTCTCGGTGGGCCGAGAAGAACGTCGAGTTGGCAGCAGAGAACATCGACCTGCGGGCTCGGGTTGCCGTTGTCCGCGCGCTGCGGGACAAGTACGCAGTCGAGAACGCACAGCTCCAACAGGCCCGCCGGAACCGGATCGGGGTGTACGGCCACAACGACGCGTACGCGCTCGTCGCTCACGTCGTCTCCGAGCTTGACGCGGTGTTGGACGGTCCCGCCGAAGCAGCCGAGCCGGCAACGTTCCAGGAGCGTGCGGAGCGCTTTGGTCGAGAGTTTGCCGCAGGCATGGCGGAGGGCATCGGGGCTTCCGAAGCAGCCGAGCCGGCGGCAACTCCAAACCAACTCCAAGCTGCTCCAACTCTTGGAGTTGCCGAAGCAGGCGCCCCCGAACCCGCGGCCGATCGTTGCGGCTGCTGCGAGATCGTGTGGCGGCTGTGCCGCGGCCTCTACGACAAGGGGTACGCGCGCTGCTGCTCGGACTGCACGCACGACCTCGACGTCCGTCCGGGCAGCGTCTCCACCACACCCGACCCAGCCGCGCAGGAACGGCTCGCGCGCTGGCTGTACCGCAACTACGGCGGC
>ERZ777004.1-NODE-1-length-63605-cov-82.069693_pt1 | contig 63605 bp, 101 predicted proteins | sample MGYA00374957_ERZ777004 | MGnify/ENA primary metagenome ERZ777004 (study PRJEB29303, sample SAMN08777187) | plant metagenome | isolation source: Switchgrass | host: Panicum virgatum | place: USA: Austin, Texas | collected 2014-11-04 ... | reverse complement strand
GCCCCAAACCCCTTTAAACCCCGTGATCTGCGGGTTAACCCGCCGGGTTTACCCCGCAACCCCGCAAGCCCCTAAACCCGCTTCGCGATCCGCCACAAACGGACCTTCACCTTGCGGTCCTCCCCGGCCCCTTCCATCTTGTACGGGCCCACGTACTTCCCGTCCCGGTGCATCGCCCACCGGCCCAGCGACTTCGTGAACCCCGCCGTCTTCCACGGGTCCCACTTCGCCGCGAGCCCTCCAGGCAGGATTTCCGGGTCAATACCCCCCGGCGCGTCCTTGCCGATGACCTCCACCAGCTCCGACATGCGCCACGTGCGGTCCCCGAAGATCCCGTAGGCGACTTCCAGGAAGTCCCCCCATTCAGCGTCCGAAGCCCCGAGCTGGACGCGGTTCTCCTGGGGGTCGAACCCGCCGGAGATCCCGGCGTTGTCCAGGATGCCGTCCAGCGCACGCCGCCACGTGGCGTAGGAGTCCGACCCCGGCGAGTCCCCCATCTTCCGTCCCTTGACGACCCAGGCCCGGATGAGCGTCCCCAGAGCGCTCAGGTACTCCGAGCGGTGCGCTTTGATCCAGTCCACGGGGTTGAAGTCGAACTCCCGTAGCTCGGGGTTGGGCATCCCCGGGTCGATGACGCACCGCAGCACCCGGCGGGCCATGTCGCCATCGATCACGATGTTGTTGCCCGTCGCCACCCACATGCGGTCATTGGGGAGCGTGACGCTCGCGTTCTTCCCCAGGAGCCTGGCCGACCACCGCGCTGAGGTGAGCAGCCCCGCCAGCACCGGAGAAGACACCTTCCCGTCCACGTTGTCGAACACGATCACGCCGCCCTTCTCCTGGAGCACGGACGTGACGGTCTTGCGAAGCTCCGCGTCCTCGGAGGGCATCTCGGCGTGGACCTGGCCGCCGTGCAGCTCCGCGAGCATCGACGCGAGGAACGACTTCCCGGACCCCGCCTGGTGCGCTTCGATCAGGCCCAGCTTGTAGGGGCCCGGCGCGATGAACCGGAGCATCGGCGTAAGCGCCATGCCCACCCAGGCGTTCCGGTCGGCATCCGAGACGAAGGGGAACTTCGCGATCGGCTCCATGATGAGCGACACCGCGCGGTGGAGGTCCAGGCCCGTGGGCTCCTCCTTCACGTCGAAGTCCAGCCCCGCGTCGGTGGCGAGCACGTACTTCGTGGCGTCGTCGTACCCGTCCGCGTCGAAGACCGTGCCGTCCTCGCGGAACAGCGGGACGCCGGTGACGCCCGCCAGGTCCCTGATGTGCTCGCACAGGTGCGGGGACGCGGCCAGGAGCTTGGCGACGGGGAGCGGGAAGAGGTCCACGACCGGCTCCCCCTTCGCGCTGCGCTTCACCGTGGTCATGCGCTTTTCGATCTCCGCGGCCAGTGAGTCCGCCGCGAGCGGGGCTGCGCCTTCGTCGTCCACGCGGACCATGAGCCGCCCTTGCCGGTACAGGTGGCCCAGCGCCTTGTCCGGGGCCCCCGCGATGCTCGTCATGAGGTGGAACAGCTCCGCCCGGTTGTGGTAGGTCACCACCGGGAGCGTGAAGCCGGTGTCCGCGTCCACGTACTCCGCTCCGGCCGCCGCCATCTCCGAGGGGGAAGGGATAGGGCCGAGGTCGGCGGGCGGCGCGTCAGGATCGGGACCGTACTCGGGGGTAACGTCCAGCTCTCCCAAGATCATCTTGCCGAAGTCCTGGTCATTCGGCGTGGTATTGTTTGACATATACATCCCGTCCCATCTGTAGTTTACGTTCACTTGGGGTGTATCGGGTGGTTTGCTTCCTGCCCGATGAGAGGGTGAAACCCCCGGGGTCTTGCGGCCCCGGGGGTTCGCTTCTATCCTACGCCCCCGCGCCTGGCCTCCCCGGCGTTCCAGCCGGATTCGAAGGTCCGCCGCCACGCGGGCATGTCGTCCCCGGCCCCCATGCCGACGAGGACGCCTTGGCACGCGCTCCACGCCTCATCGGCGGTCATGGAGCCGGACATCCCCATCTTGTACGCCGCTTTGTTGAGCGCGGTGTTCCGCGTCCCCTCCGGGGCACTCCCCAGGGTGCGCAGGGTGGCCGAGGCGGAGAACTTCGCCCACGACGTGCCCGCGGCCGTCTCGCGCATCGCCTCCGAGCGCACGTCAGCCCGGCGCTTGTGCGCGAGACGGGCCAGCCACTCGGGGGCCGCGAAGATGCGGACGTTCCGCTCCCCGTCCCGCGCTACCACGTCGTAGCCGCCCCACCCGGGGGCCCGGACGTAGCCGTGGTCGGCCCGCACGTCCAGGCCGCGTCCGATGCGGCTGGTGGAGTTCACCACGCCTTCGGCCCACCGGAAGTACACGTGGGCCCCCCCGGAAGGGGTGGACACCACCATGGTGTTCAGCGCGAACGCGATGCCCTCCACCCCGAAGGCGTGGTTCATGCGCGCCAGGGAGCTGAGGGACGCGAAGCCGTCCACGCCCTTCTTCACGTCGATGTCCAGCACCCACACGCCCGACTCGGGCCCGCAGGCGATCCCCACGCCGTACCCGGCGTACTCCCCGGCCCACCAGTCCCGGATCAGATCCGGGTCCGTCGTGGCGTAGTCGGGCCAGCCCGCGAGTGCGGGGGTGCCCATCCCGGGGACGAGCGGGAACACCCGCAGGCCCAGCCGGGAGCACGCATAGGCCGCGGCCCCGGGGCTCGGGGCCTGTCCTCCCGCGCTGGTGTCGTTGAACTTTACTTCCGCCACTTGCGTATCCTTTCGTCGTTGGTCGTCTCGGGACCACCCTACCCGGTGTGGTACCGTTACCGGAGCGGGGCTCGCCAATCACTCGAATGCCGAACAACTACTATCGTTGTGGCGCTGGCGGGTGCTGGACTCGACACGGGCCCCGCCTCACCGATTGACGAACGATCGAAAGACGACGAACGGAGCACTACCATGAGCAACACCCAGCCCTATGACATCCTGTCCGAGGACTTCGCGGACTTCGCCCTGGACGAGGTGGAGGAGTTCGAAGACCTCTCCGACCGCACCGAGGTGGACGTTCAGGCCAACGGCCAGACCTTCCGCGCCAAGGTGCTGGGCTTCGGCTCCTCCTACAAGGAGGACGACCACTCCCACGCGCCGGGGATGCTCCCGCCCCGCGAGGGGTGCCCGTCGTGCCGGTGGGCGGACATCGCGATCATGCGCATGGACAGCGCGGACGGCCCCTCCTCCTACGTCCTGGCGACCATGGGCAAGTCGGAGGTCCCCGGGGAGACCCACCGCCTGAAGATCGTGTTCACGTCCAACCCGCGCAAGGTGCTCCAGGGCGTCTTCGTGAACACCAAGGGCCCCAAGTCCGGCCCCATGGACAAGAAGATCCCCGTCCCGAACGCGGTGGCCTTCCGGCGCGCCGCGGCCGTGGACGAGGACCTGGAGACGGTCCTTCGCGAAAACGAGGCACTGGTTCCCGACCCCGCGCCCGAAGGGACCTACCAGGGCTTCTAGGTTCCAGGGACCCCCGATTTGCATGGAAGGGGACGACGTGCTACATTCAATGAGTCTTTCCGGGAGAGGGTTCTCCATAACCTCCCGGAACTCCGGGGCCGCTCTGGTTTGAGGGGTGGCAGGGCGGCCCCATTCCCACACCCCCACGACCCAAGATCAACGACGAAAGGACAGCATATGAGCCTCGTGGACGACTTCGGGGTGATCCCCGTAGCCGTGGGAGCCCTAGTCGGGGTTGCCGCGGTCGGCGGGATCACCTGGTGGATCTACGGCGAGATCACCGAACCCGACTCCGGCACCATCACCGAGATGGAGCACGAAGAGGGGTACTACGAACTTGACTGCACGACCTACGACTACTGCGTGAACGAGTGGAACCCCCCGACCTGGTGCCTGTGGTACGAGGACGCCTCCGGCGAAGAGGGCGACGACTGCATTCGCGAAGGGCTGTACAACGCCCTGGAGGTCGGGGACGAGTACTGGAAGGGGATGAGCACCAGTGACGTGGGCTGAGGTCGCGAGTGAAGCACTGTTGGTGCTCCTCCTTCTAGGCGGAGCGTTCTTCTTCGCCGTGCTGGTGAACGGCTGGCCTGGAAGCGGGGACGACTGATGGGGTTCGACTTCCACGACCTGTGGAGCCTTCCCAACGCCGTGGCCGCCGTCCTGAGCATCATGCAACTGACGGCGTACTGGCTGGCGGGGAACAAGAACAAGGCCGGGTGGTGGCTCGGGATCGCTGGCGCGGTCCCCTGGGTCTTCGTCATGGTTACGTCCGAGCTGTGGGGGCTTCTCCCCCTGGTGATCGGACTCCAGGTAATCTACGTGCGGAACCTCGTCAAGTGGTCCCGCGAAGACAGCAAGCAGGAAGAAGGATAGAAGATGCCCAAACCCGGCAAAATCTACAAGGACCCGGACGGCTGGGTTGCCAAGCTCGGATGCGCGGTCATCATCGCGGCCGTGGTGAGCGGAGCCGCCGTCTTCGGCCTGCTCGTCTGGGGCGTGGTGGAGCTGATCCAGCTCATCGGACGGCTGGGCTAGCCATGAAGCTGATCTGGTTCAAAGCCAAGAACGACGGCCGAACCTGGGAGACCGAATTCGGGTGCCTCTGGCCCTTCTTCGTGATCCTCGCGGGCGTCATCGCGCTGGTCTGGTGGCTGGTGTGATGGGCTGGCACCTGTTCATCTCCATCTGCCTGGGGGTGGTGGGGACTACGGTCTCCGCCGCCTTCGGGACCACCCCCGCCTGGGCCGCCGGAATCGGCCTGATCGTCTTCGTCGTGTACTGGGTCCTCCTCTTCGGGTGGCGGTACATCGACGGCGGGGACGTCTACGACCTGTTCGACTGGTAGCCTCAGCGATCCAGACAACTACACCGATAGGAAACGAACATGAACTTCAACGACGCGATGAAGCACCGCATCTCGGGTGAGCTGGTCCGCCAGCCCGCCAAGCCGCGCGAACTCATGACGCCCGGGGAGGTGGCGAAGATCTTCCGAGTGGACCCCAAGACCGTCACGCGGTGGGCCACCGCCGGGAAGATCGGCTTCACCCGCACCCCCGGCGGCCACGTCCGCTTCTTCAAGGATGAAGTCATGGAGATGTCCCAGGGCACTCCAGCCGCCCAGTAGCCTTCACGGCATGACACGAAAGGAACCACGATGAACTTCAAGGACCGCCTGAAGCGCGCCGAAGAGGAGCGCAAGCGCAAGAACCGTCGCACCTCCGCCGCGCCCGGCTCTTACCTCACCGACCCGACGAACCCGGGTTCGGTGTACTACCAGCACCAGGTCAACACCTACCACGCGGACGGCTCCTACACGTCCGAGTCCGGCTCCGGCTACGCCTCGCGTTCGGACACCGACTACGGCTCGCGGGAGTCCAGCTCCTACCACTCGGGTTCCTCGGACTCCGGCTCGTCCTCGTACGACTCGGGTTCGTCGGGGGGTTCGTACGGTGAGTGACCGCGCACCCGGAGACACGGCCGCGTGGCCGTACACCACTGAGGGCATCTACGACGCTGAGTACGACAGCCTCTACGGGAAGAAGTTCCTCCGGGGGCTGTGGTTCCCCATCGTGGTGGCCGTGGTCATCACGGCGGCCCCCCTCATCCCGGACGGATTCACGGAAGAGTCGTGGAAGCAAGCCGCGTTCGGGGTCCTGTACGGGCTCCTTCTGGTGGCCTTCCACTGGACCTTCGTCGTCCGCGACGTGCGGTACATGAAGTACCAGGCCGCCGCCGCGAAGCTGGACGAAGTGCTCCACGGACGGGGCGGCCGGTGGGAATGGTGCGAGGAGTCCGAGGGCTACGCCATCCACTTCGGGGACGACCCGCACGACGAGGACACCGACGCCGACGAGGTTGGGGACACCGAGAAGTAACGGCGGTCACGTAGGGCCCGGCATCGATGAGGTGCCGGGCCTTCCGTATGCTGAAGGTACTTCTTCCGCACGTTTCTCTAGGAATCCGCCGTGTTGTCTTCGCTGTTCATGCTGTTCGGTTACCTACTCGGTATGGCCGGATCGTCCGTCATCCTCTACACCCCCGTCTCCCGCGTCCTGGGCTTCGGGGAGGACCCACGCCACGCCGACCCCGAGTCGTCCGCGGACGCCCTCCTGGTGCTGTTCGCGGTCGTCGTGGGCGTCTCCGCGCTGTGGTTCGTCACGGTGCCCCTGTACTACGCGACCCGCCGCAGGTTCGTCCCTGTAGAATGAGAGGCAGGCCCCTTCGGGGGCCTGCCTTCCGAAGAGAGGACCAAAGACCGTGCTCAAAGACGTTTCCCTCCACCTGGTGGAGACCTACGACGACGTGACCGCCTGCCTGGAATGGCTCTCCACCACCCAGGCCGACCGCCTCGGGTTCGACACCGAGACCACCGGCCTGTCCCCCGAGACCGACACCGTACGCCTGGTCCAGTTCGGGGACGCCCTCCACGGGTGGGCTATCGAGCTGGAACGCTGGTACGGGCTCGTAGAAGAGATCATCCGGCGCTGGCTGGGGACCGGCCGCCGGTTCGTGGCCCACAACGCCCGGTACGACGTGGCGATGCTGCGCAAGCACGGGATCGTGATCCCGGTCCACCTCGTGGACGACACCATGATGTTGTCGCACATCGAGGACCCCACGGTGTCCATCGGCCTGAAGCAACAGTCCGGCCGTCACGTGGACCCCAAGGCCGCGGCAATGCAATCCCAGCTCGATTCAGTCATGCACTCCGCAGGATGGACCTGGGCCACCATCCCCGTGGTACCCCGGGGCCCGGTCGCGGTCTACTGGATCTATGCCGCCCTGGACCCGGTGCTGGCGGTGCGCCTTTGGAACCACCACGCCCCCGCCGTCCTCGCGGAGGCCCCGCGCGCCTACGACCTGGAAGTGTCGGTGGGGTGGTTGGCCGACCGCATGGAGCGCGCCGGGCTCCTGGTGGACCGCTCCTACGCCCTGGATCAGGGGGAAGAGTTCTCCGCCCTCTTCGATCAGCTCACGATCCAGTGCAAAGTGGGGTTCGACGTGGACCCCAGCTCCAAGGACCAGATCGTCCGGCGCTTCCTTGAAGACGGCGTGGACCTGTGGAAGCGCACCCCGACCGGGGACTACTCCCTGGACAAGGACGTGATCCGGAGCGTGGACCACCCGCTGGCGCGGATCATCGAGCAACGGCGCAAGGTCGAGAAGCTGAACTCCACCTTCCTGCGCCGGTTCCTGGAGTACTCGGAGTTTGACGGCCGCCTCCACCCGAGCATCAACACGCTGGGCTTCGCAGAGCAGTCGGCCGGAGCCTTCGGCGTCATCACCTCGCGCATGTCCATGTCCCACCCGAACCTCCAGCAACTCCCCCGCGGCAAGGACGCGCTGTCCAAGGTCATCCGCAACTGTGTGATCGCCGGGGAGGGCAAAACGCTGTTGATGGTGGACTTCGATCAGGTGGAGCTGCGCATCATGGCGCACCTGTCGGGGGACCCCGGTCTGGCCGCCGCGTTCGCGACGGAGGACGACTTCTTCACGACCCTGACTCGGGGGATCTACAAGGATCTGGGCATCGGCAAGGACGACCCCCGCCGCCAGCTCACGAAGTCGTACGTGTACGCCACGCTGTACGGGGCCGGGAACGACAAGCTCGCCACGACCACGGGCGTGCCGCTGGCCGAGATCGAACAGCTCTCCCGCGACTTCGCCCAGGCGTACACCGGGGTGCCCGCGTTCCAGCGCGAAGTGCAGCGCCGGGCCAGGGAGCGCGCCCAGGCCGAAGGCTTCCCGTACTCGCGGTCCCCGCTGACGAACCGGCGATTCCGGGGCGAAGAGGGCAAGGAATACAAGCTGGTGAACTTCACCATCCAGGGCATGGCCGCGGAGATCCTGAAGTCCAAGCTCCTGGAGCTGGACGCCGCCGGACTCGGGGACGTGCTGCGCCTGCCCGTCCATGACGAAGTGATCGTGGAGGTGGACAAGGCCGACGTGGCGGAGGCGGTCCACATCCTAGAGGGCGTCATGAACGACGCCGACCTGTTGCACATCCCGCTCACAGCGGGCGTATCCATCGGGGACCGATGGGGGGAGAAGGTGGATTATGTCCCAGCCGCATGAAGACCAATACGTCCTGATCGGGTTCGACCCGGGCCTGACTACCGGGGTGTTCGTGTACTTCGAAGAAGGGACGCGCGACCCGATCCAGTACCCCCGGGAGGAGATCGCCCTGCACACCGCCGACGCGCTGAAGCGGTGGTCCGAATGGTACGGGCCCGGCAACATCCACATCGCCATTGAGAAGTACATCATCACCCCGAACACCGCGAAGCTGTCGCAACAGGCGGACGCCCTGGAGGTCACCGGCATGGTGAAGGGCTTCGCTCAGGTCAACGGCATCACAGACGTGCGCCAGTACCTCAAGTCCAACCTGAAGTACGCCGATGACCGGACGCTGGAATACCTGGGGTGGAGCATCCCGGGTCAGCGCCACGCCCGCGATGCGGCACGCCAGGCGTTCGCGCTCCTGAAGGACGTGGACCCCCCGCGCTGGCGCAAGATGGTGACGGATGCTAGTCTGGACTTCGAAGACGAAGGAAGGAAGACGCCATGATGAAGATCCTTGCCGAGGTCCACCCGAACCGGCGACAGCGCATCACCCTCCACGGGCTGACGGACCAGGGCTACCTGGAACAGACCCTCTGGAGCGACAACCCCGTCATCAAGCAGATCCCGGGCCGCAAGTGGGAGAAGGACGCCAAGCGCTGGACCGCGCCCCTGTCCTGGGGGACGTGCATCGTGCTCCGCTCCCTGTTCGGTGACCGCCTCGTGGTCGGCAAGGGGCTCGGTGAGTGGTCGCGCGAGAAGCGCTCGCGCCGGGATCTGGCGCTGTCCTTCCGCGACGCTCAGGCCCCCCAGGAGGGCTACGTGCCCGCCTCCGACCACGACACGAAGCTGTACCCCTTCCAGATCCCGGGCCGGGACTTCCTGGTGGCCGCGGGCGGAGCCATCCTGGGGGACGAGATGGGGTCGGGCAAGACCTTCCAGACGATTGCGGCCCTGCGCAAGGTGGATATGCTGGACGTGGACGGGGACGCCCCCGCCTACCCGGCGCTGATCGTCTGCCCGAACACGCTGAAGCGCAACTGGGAGCGGGAGGTCCGCCAGTGGCTCCCGGAGGCCAACCCCTTCGTCATCCACGGTTCGGCCGACAAGCGCCGGAAGCAACTGGCCGAAGCCGCCGCCGCAGACAAGGCGGTCATCATCATGAACATCGAATCCATGCGCCTCCACTCCCGCCTGTCCCCCTACGGGTCGGTGCATCTGAAGAAGTGCATCGAATGCGACCCCAACGCCGGGACCCCGGGGCTGAAGGCGTCCGCCTGCGAGGTCCACCCCAAGGAGCTGAACGCGATCCCGTTCCGCGTGTGCGTCCTGGACGAGGCCCACCGGGTCAAAGACCCCAAGGCGGCCCAGTCGCGCGCCATCTGGAACACCTTCCACGGCCCCACGGTCCGCTACCGCTGGGCCCTCACCGGCACGCCCGTGGCGAACCACCCCGGGGACCTGTGGTCCATCCTCCACACCGTGGACCCCCAGGAGTTCCCCGGCAAGACCGCGTTCCTGGACCGGTACGCGCTCCTCCAGTTCACCCCCTTCGGCACGATGGAGATCGAAGGGCTGAACCCCTCCCGCAAGGAGGAGTTCTTCAAGCTGGTGGACCCGATGTTCCGCCGCATGATCAAGGCCGAAGTCCTCTCCCAGCTCCCCGACAAGGTGTACATCCGCCAGGACGTGGAGATGAGCGCCAAGCAGGCGAAGGCGTACAAGGGCATTGCCGACCAGCTCGTGACCGTCCTGGAGGACGGCTCGCTCCTGGTGGCCGGGAACAACCTGGCCGGGGCTACCCGCCTCCTTCAGTTCGCGTCGGCGTACTGCGAGGTGGACACCGAGGACGTGAAGTACGACTCCGAGGACCCGACCTCCTGGAAGGTCAACCTCATCGATCCATCCCCGAAGGTGGACGCGCTCATGGAGATCATCGCGGACAACCCCGGCAAGCCGCTCGTCATCGCCGCGGAGCACCGCCAGCTCATCGACCTGGCCGCGAAGCGCCTCACTGACGCGGGTATCGAGTTCGCCCAGATCACCGGGGGCGTGTCGGCCGACGACCGGGACGCGGCGGTCCAGGCGTTCCAGTCCGGCAAGTTGGACTATGTGCTGTTCACCTACAAGGCGGGTGGCGTGGGCCTGAACCTCACGCGCGCGGACACCATGGTCCGGATGCAACGGGGGTGGTCGCTCGTGGAGCTGAAGCAAGGCGAAGACCGCATCCACCGGATCGGCTCCGAGGTCCACGACTCCGTGACGATCATCGACCTGGTGACCGCCGGGACGATCGAAGAGGACCAGATCGCGCGCCTCAAGCAGAAGGCGGAGCGTCTGGAGGAGATCGTCCGGGACCGGGTTAAGCTTCGCAAGCTCGGCAAGGACACCGCCGAGCTGGACGCGGAAGCCGCGCGTCTGGAGGCTACGGGACTCATGGAGGACTGACCCGTTGGGCGGTCTACGCTACGACGACCCGCGGGCCACTCCCGAGTACATCGCTCGGGAGAAGGCCCGCAAACGTCTCGTCAACCGGGACGAGTGGGTACGGAAGATGTGGCCTCGCGTTGAGGCCGAAGTGAAAGAAGGAGATCATGGCAAAGAAGGACCAGGGTCCGATCGAAGATGACGGCACGAAGCGGGGCTACTACGACGCCCGCCGCGAACGCCGTCTGGGCATCACCCCCTCTGACGAGGAGGTGGAGCGTCGGCGCACTGAGCGCCTGGAGCGGGAGCGCAAGGCCCGTGAGGACCAGGGCCGATGACCGAGGTCCGGCGCATCTCCCAATCGGAGATGAAGACGTTCCTCCGCTGCAAGCGGAAGTGGTGGCTCTCGGAGTTCCGCCGCCTCGCGCCCAAGGGCAACGACCCCTCCGGGCCTCTGAAGTCCGGCTCCCGCGTCCACGTGGCGCTGGAGGCGTTCTATACGCCGGGCGGTGAGGACCCGTTGGTGGCCTTGGCGCAGGCGCAGGCGGACGACTGGGGCGCCTACACGGGCGCGCTCGTGGCGCTGGGGGAGGTGCCGGAACAGGGCATCACGGAGGCGTTCCAGAAGGACTGCGAGTTGGAGCGCATCATGGTGGAGGGCTACGGCGAGTGGATCGCGGAAAGCGGCGTGGACGCAGGGCTGGAGGTCATCTCCACGGAGGAGATCGTCATGGTGTGGGGCTCCTCCTTCAGCGACCGGCTCGTAGACGCGAACAAGGGCCATGACTTCCAGGTCGTCGGCAAGCTGGACATGCGCCTGCGCCGTCAGATGGACGGGGCCCGGCTGTTCCTGGACCACAAGACCGCGAGGAGCCTCACGGACGCGATCCCGGGACTCCGCCAGGACCCGCAGATGCTCCACTACCACTGGCTGGAGGCGCAGTCCTCGGACAACGGCTGGTGCGATGGAGCCCTGTACAACGTGCTGAAGAAGGTGAAGCGGTCCAAGACCGCGAAGCCGCCCTTCTACGACCGGTACGAGGTCCACCACAACGGGGACGAGATCGCCTCCTATGAGGCCCGGATGAAGCACATCATCGCGGACATCTTCGAACTGGAGTCGCGGCTTCGCACGGCGATGGGACACATGATGTCGGCCCAGATCGCCTACCCCACGCCCACGCGGGACTGCGCCTGGGACTGCCCGTTCTTCACGGTGTGCCCGATGTTCGATGACGGCTCGCGCGTGGAGCACGCCCTAGCGGACGGCTTCCGCGAGCGGGACCCGCTGGCGCGGTACTCGGATTCCCATGCTCAGGGACTCTGATAGAATTAGGGACCGACGACGAACGGAGCAAGGACAGGATGATCGAACGAAACCCGCGGCACAACGCGTCGTTTCTCCTGTACGGGAAGACGAAGACGGGGAAGTCCTCCCTAGCCGCAACGGCTCCCGGCAAGAAGCTCGTGGCCGACGCGGAAGGGTCCTGGAACGCGTTCTACGGACGCCAGAACCCGAACAACCCGGATCAGCCGTACCGGGTGACGTGGTGGGACGACCTGTCCCAGCCGCCGCCCGACATGGAGGACTTCGACATCTGCGTGGTGGACGTGCAGCGGTGGGAGACCGTGGACACGATGCTGAACTGGGTGATCCAGCCCAACCACCCCTTCCAGTCCATCATCCTGGATTCGGTGACGGAGATCCAGAACCGCTGCAAGAAGGCGATCCAACCGGACATGACAGGGCTTCAACAACAGGACTGGGGCAAGCTCCTCGCGCACATGTCCGACCGCATCAAGCGGTTCCGCGACATCGTGAAGAACCCGGCCAACCCGGCGCGCGTGGTCGTCTTCACCTCGGAAGGGAAGCTCCAGCAAGACGGGAGCTACGTCCCGCACATGGAGGGCCAGCTCCGCAACGGCATCGCGTACTGGATGAACACCACCGCGTGCCTTCGGGTGGCCCAGATCCCGAATGAGGACGGCATCGTGACAGACAACAGCCCGACCGTGCGCCGTCTCCTGGTGAAGCCCCACCCGCTGTTCATCACGGGGTCGCACTTCGAAGACCGCTTCGAATCGAACACCATCGACAACCCGAACATCACGCACATCATGGGGAGCATCTTCCCCGGATTCAGTGAATAACGAAAGGATCACGACATGGCAGACCTGGAATGGGATGACATCGTTGCCGAAGCTGGCGACCGGTTCAATGTCCCGCCGGAGGGCAAGTTCCCCGCCGTCATCGAAGAGACGGAGGTGACCACCTCCAAGTCCAGCGGCGCACCCATGATCGTCGCCAAGCTGAAGATCGCGGAGGGGCCGCACGCGGGCAAGCGCCCGAAGAAGGTCTACATCGTGAAGTCCGCCAAGGCGGCGGGCCTCCTCATGGGCCACCTCAAGGCGGTGGGCATCGACGCGGAGACGCTGAAGAAGCACAAGCCCACCATGGCGCAGATCGCCGCGGTCATGGTCGGCAAGCGGGTGAACATCGAGATCAAGCACGAAGAATACCGCGGGGAGACCCAGGCGGTAGTCAACTTCTCCATGCGCCAGCCCGAGGGCGGGGCCGTCGCGGTCACCTCCTTCCCGCCGGTCGCTGCGGAACCCGCACCGGCCGCCGGAGCGTCCGCCGGAGGGTTCTCCTCGGACCCGGGCTTCTAGACACACGCGGGGGCCCTTCGGGGCCCCCGCCTTCGTAGGAAGGAACCATCATGACGTTCTGGGTAGCAAGGAACCGGCAGAAGCCGCCGGAAGAGAACGCCTTCGCACAGCGGGCCCGGCGCAACCGCCGCGGCCAGCCAGCCCCAGAGGCGGCCCCAGAGCCCGTCTCCGAGCCGGAGAAGGCCCCCGAGCCCTCGGAGGTAGCGGACGCGATGCCGGACCTCCAGGCGCTCCGTGAGGCGGCTCGGAAGGCCGCTGCGCTCGTCCACGAAGAGGAAGCCAAGGCGTGGTTCAACCCGGACCCCGAGGAGATCACCGCCGGGGTGCGGGTCGTCGCGCCGACGAACACGGAGCCGGAGCCCACCTCGGAATCGGAGACGGCCGCCATCCTCGCGGACCCCGACGCGATGGCGGCCATCGCAGAAGCGGAGGCGGAGAAGCCGCGCCGTGGCCGCAAGCCGTCTCCGGAGGTCCAGGCCCGCAACGCGCGCGTCCTGGAGATCGTCAAGGACGCCGAACAGGTCGGCATCTCCAAGCCCGACATCGCCGGGATCATGAAGGAGAAGGAGCAACAGGTCTACACCTCACTGCGCCAGCTCCAGGGTGAAGGGCTCGTGGACGTGCGCCACGTGGAGGGCACCGGATACCGCTGGTTCGCCCTCTGATCTGGGAGAACATCGAAGGAGGACCCCCGGGTTGACAGCCCGGGGGGACTCTGATAGATTACTTCCAACGCCGGGGAAACCGGCAAGACAGGACGACGAAAGACGGGTAAGATTGTCTTCGTTGACATACCTTCGTAGCTCACCGGTAGAGCGGCGGTCTCCAAAACCGCGTCAGACTAGGTTCGATTCCTAGCGGGGGTGCAAGGAAGCTCCGACCTTAAGGCCATTACCAGCCGTTTCGGAGCACGTTCGAAGGAGTCATGACCCTGAGAACTGGTAAAACCCGGGTGGTTCCGGGCGCGTGTAGCTCTGGTGAGCGTTGGTAGGGAATCGCCGTAGGCAGTTCACTCTTCCGTAGATGGTAGATCCGAAGACAGGCAGGGGTCAGAACCCTGACACGCACGGGGAAGGGTGTAGGTCCGTGCCTCCCAACATAAACGGACACATAGCGGGACGGCGCGACGGTCGCGCACTGGGCTCATAACCCAGCGTTCGTGGGTTCGACTCCCACTCCCGCCACGAGGACGGGCCGTCACCTATCCAAGTTGTAGGGGTGCGACTGAGTGGGGCCAGGCTGGCGGCTCGTCCTTCTGGAAGGTCTGGAGCTTGGTGCTCCAAGCCGGTTGCTAACCGGCTCCGTCCCTCGGGGCGGCGGTTCGATCCCGCGACCTTCCGCAGTCCTCTCCGAGGACGGCTAAAACCGGCGTACCTGGGCCACAAGCTCAGGGCGCTGAGGTAGGGAAGTCCAGTGGTGGACACCTGGTCTCGAAAACCGGGGCATCCGAGAGGGTGGAGGTTCGACTCCTCTTCCTACCGCTTCCACAACTTCACACAGCGTCACGCGCGGGTCTTTCCGATTCTTCTACCGCGCCGGGCGCAGGGGCTCCGCTTCGAATCGGAGTCCCGGGGTGGACGGCTGGAAACGTCCACCCCGAACAACCCGGTTCGTCGCAGGTGCGGCAGGGTGGCTGTAAACCACTCGTCTAAGGACAGGGGAGGTTCGATACCTTCAACCGGGACAGTTCGGCGGCTCTGGGATCGGAGCTGTGGAGGGCACTCATCCATGAGCCGCCGGGCGCAAGCCGTGTTAGAACAGTTGGTAGCTTCGCCAGATTCTCAGTCTGGAGGTCACGGGTTCGAATCCCGTACACGGTACAGGGGTAAGGGCGTTGAGAGAAGGAAGGCCCCTTGATAGCTACTACGGCTGTCGGTCAGGGAGGCGGGGAACGTCCCGCCGCCTCCCCCAATAATCGGTTGTGGTGTAAGCTGGCAGCACGCTAGGCTTTGGTCCTAGAGGTTCCTGGTTCGAACCCAGGCAACCGAGCACGATCCCGGGTAGCTCAGCGGCAGAGCGACCGCCTGTTAAGCGGTTGGCCGGTGGTTCGATCCCACCTCCGGGAGCTGGACGGAACCGGTGTATAAGGGGCCTGCTGGCCGGGTATGACGCGGGAGTTCCGTTTCAACTTCATAACGATGCTCGCTAGTTCAACGGCAGAACGGCCGCCTCTGGAGCGGAAGGTTCGTGGTTCGAATCCACGGTGAGCAGCTGGGGCCCGGGAGTTTGTGCGGCCTCGGAGGACGCGACACCCGGGAAGCTCCTCTAAGGCGAAAGCGCCTGATCCAACCGGGTAACTCCGCAGGCGCGATCTAGCTCCGTTGGTGTATGGGTAACATCTGGGATTTTCACTCCCAGGTATCGGGTTCGACTCCCGGACGGAGTACGCAAGTAACTACATGCTGTGTTAGCTCAGGGGGAGAGTACCCGCCTGTCACGCGGGAGGCCACGGGTTCGAAACCCGTACACAGCGCAAGGTCTCGGCTGTACTGCTTGGCAGCCGAGCCCGACCGGAGTTAGCCAAGCTTGGGAAGGCGCGTGCTTTGGGAGCACGAGATGCGGGGGTTCGAATCCCTCACTCCGGACTGTGTACGATGCACGAAGGCAGTGCGCCCGGTTGTGGTCCGGGATCTTGCGGGTTCGAGTCCCGTCGTACACCCCGCCCAGGTAACTCAGCGGATAGAGTGCCAGCTTCCGAAGCTGGTGGCCGAAGGTTCGATTCCTTCTCTGGGCACGGCGCGGTATTCCAACTGGCAGAGAAGTCCGGCTCAGACCCGGTACAGTGTGGGTTCGAATCCCACCCGCGTTACGCCCTGGTAGCTCAACGGATAGAGCAATGGTCTACGAAGCCAGAGGTTAGAGGTTCGATTCCTCTCTAGGGCACGGGAGCGGTACGGCTCATACCCGGCTTAGCTCCAAGACCCTGGCAGGGGTCGCACTCGCGATAGGTCTAGGTGACTGCCATCGCTTAGGTGAGCGGGTGTTCATGCCGGTGTGGTGTATTGGTTGCACAACTGACTTCCACTCAGTTGGAACGGGTTCGATTCCTGTTACCGGTTCGCAGATAGCACGGCACACCGGTCAATGCGTGTCTGTAAGGGAGGTCGGATAGGGATTGTTTCTGGTCCGACTGGCGTAGAGAAGGCGGGTACTCTGCGCACATGCCCTCGTAGCTCAGTGGTAGAGCAGCCGCTTCGTAACCGGCAGGTCTCGGGTTCGACTCCCGGTAGGGGCTCTGAGTCTCGTTAGCTCAGTTGGTAGAGCTTCGGAGTGAAGTCCCGAGCGCGGCGGTTCGATCCCGTCACGAGACACGGTTAAGCATGATGCTATACTGAACGCATGACGAAACGTGAAAATTACAATGAGTACATGCGTGAGTACATGCTCAAGCGGTACCACAGACGCCGGTCGGACTCGATCGAGAAACTAGGCGGGAAGTGTGTCGTATGCGGCACTACGGACAATCTAGAAATCGATCACATCGACCGGAGCACTAAGACGATGGCAATCAGCGGATTGTGGTCGTGCAACATTCAGCGGTACGAAGCAGAGCTTAAGCTGTGTCAACTGCTCTGCGAAGAACATCATAAGCAGAAGACGAGCCGGGAAAGCTCCGTCGAACACGGGGGAGGCAAGACCGGCAAACGCAACTGCTACTGCGAGTTGTGCGCGCCCCTAAAGCGCGCGTATGCTCGCGAACGACGACAATTTAAGCGCCGTTAGCTCAGTTGGTAGAGCTCTTTCCTTTTAAGTAAGAGGTCGCAGGTTCGAGCCCTGCACGGCGTACGCCTCGTTAGCTCAGTAGGTCAGAGCTACGGATTCTTAATCCGCAGGTCCCTGGTTCGAATCCAGGACGGGGCACACCTCGCTAGCTCAGCGGACAGAGCCGGAGGCTTCTACCCTCTGCGGTCGCAGGTTCGAATCCTGCGCGAGGTACGGCGAGTTAGCTCAATTTGGTTAGAGCGCGATTCTGATACGATCGTGGTTCCGAGTTCAAGTCTCGGGCTCGCTACGCACCGGTAGCTTAGTGGCAAAAGCGGCGGCTTTACATACCGCTGATCGAAGGTTCGAGTCCTTCTCGGTGCACGGGCTGTTAGCTCCAATGGTAGAGCATCTGTTTTGCAAACAGAGGGTTGTCGGTTCGAATCCGTCACGGTCCACGCAGGGGGTTCGGCGTCGCGTATCCACGTGTTCCGCGCGGCGTCGTCCCTGCTCCCACACATGGCGTGATGTCCGAACGGCTAGGTCGGGGCCTGCAAAGCTCTGTAACCGGGTTCGACTCCCGGTCGCGCCTCTATGAGAACGACGACGAAAGGACAGAGGATGGCTTACGAGGAGTACCCGCCGGACCACTACGTCCAGCCCCTGGGGCTGGGACTCCAGCCTGCCTACATCTGTGACATCGACGGGACCCTGAGCTGGCGTCCGCCCGAAGGCGCGGAGGGCTACCCGCCGCAACGCGGCTTCTACGAGTACGACCGGGTGATGGAAGACCTCTACGACTCCGACGTGTTCAACACCGTGGGGGCCCTCCAGCAAGCCGGAGCGAAGATCATCTTCGTGAGCGGGCGGCCCGAGTCGTGTCGGGAGGACACCACGGCGTGGATCAACGCGCCGGAGATCCTGAAGTGCGACCTGGACAACCCGCTGTACATGCGGACCACGGGCGACTTCCGCCCTGACACGATCGTCAAGCGGGAGCTGTTCGACAAGCACATTCGGCCGGAGGGCTACCACATCTTCGGCGTCTTCGATGACCGCAACCGCGTCGTGAAGATGTGGCGCGAACAGCTCGGCCTGACCGTCTTCCACGTCAAGGACCACGACTTCTAGGGGTTGACGGGACCGTTCCCGCAAGCTATCTTGGAGGGAACGGTCCCTGTACCAACCACGACGAAGGATGACACGATGACACTCATGATCTTCATGTTCGCAACCACGTTCGCCACGGCCATGATCGCCTGGGCCTCCAGCACCATGAAGCGGAGGGGGTGGCTGTGAACTGGTATCGGTTCAAAATTGAACTAACTGTGTGGGCCGTGAAGCTCTGCCTGTGCGTCTTCTCGGGACTGTGCCTCGTGGCGGTCTACCAGCGGGCGTCCGACGTTGACCCCGACGTGATCTACCTGAACGGCGCAGAGCAGATCACGGACCAGCACCTGTGGATCATGCCCGCGGCCACCTTGGGCGTGCTCGCCTTCATCTGGGTCATGTTCCTGGAGGCGTTCCGAAGGATGCGCTCCGGGAGCCGGTACGGAGCACGGTAGGGGCCCCTTGCGGAGGCCCCTAGACGTGCGGTATGGTGGGTGCTACAAAGATGAACGACGGAAGGACACGGCCATGTACACCATCGACACCCCGCTTGCAATCAGCAACCCGGCGTCTGAATCCCAGCTCTCCTACATCCGGGGCCTGGTGAACCGCAAGTACGCGGAGGCCGACCGCGGCCAGTACCTGGACTTCCTGGACACCGCCCAGATCTCCAAGGTCCGCGCCTCCGAGATCATCACCCACCTGAAGACGCTCCCCCACATCGAAGGCTCCTCCGAGGTCGGCGCGAACGCCGACGTGGAGGTGGGTCTCTACCTGGTGGACGGCGTGGCCTACAAGGTGAAGCGCGCCGTCTACGGCTCCGGCTTCCTGTACGCCTGCCGCTGGGACGCGGAGTCCGCCACGTTCGTCAAGGAAAAGGGGGCCATCCGCAAGATCCACGCCAACCACCGCATGACGCTGGAACAGGCCAGCCCCTACGGTCTCGCGATGAGCGCGTGCGCGCACTGCGGACACGCCCTCACGGACGAGGAGAGCATCGCGCGCGGGCTGGGCCCGATCTGTGCGGAGAAGTACAACTAAGGAGATCAATGCACCGACCCGGTGACAGGAACAACGCCCCTCGCGCAAGCGGGGGGCTTCGCTCTGACTGGATGACAAAAGCCGCATGTCGGGATTATGCGAACCCGTACTTTGATCCCTGGGATGCCGATCCCGGGGACGGCATGAACCCCACCGCCGCGTCCTTCTGCAAGACGTGTCCCGTCAAGCGTGAATGTCTTCTGGCCGGATTCGCCAGCGACCGGCTGAACGGCGGAGCCGCCTTCGGCATCTGGGGGAATACCGCGCCCAAGCAGCGCCGGGCCATGGTCCGCTTGCGCTATCGAGAGGGGTGCCCCGTCTGCAAAGGGAAGCTCATCATCACACCCGCAGGGGAGGAGTGGCAGGCGTGCGCCTCCTGTGGCGTCACCTGGCGGTGCCGCAAGCGGGAGGTCATCACGCCCGATACACCGCCGTCCAGCCCAGGGGGATATCCGTCCACGTAGAGGCGGACCCGCTGGCGTTGGAGAACCCGAACAGGGTGAAGCCCGTGGTGGTGGGGGTGATAGCCCTGAAGTCCCACCGGCCGGTGGCCCCAGCGCCGGACTCCAGGTTGACCGTCACTGTAGGAACGGCGGGGAACGTGAAGCCGAAGGACACCGGAGTCGTAAACGAGTCGGTGGCCGACACGGAAGTGAGGACGGTTCCCCGGCGCGTCCAGTTGGTCAGGTTGGTGATGTTCGTGGTGTTCGCTGTGATAGCCGCCTGAAGCGCGGCGATCGTCGTAGCCTGGTCCGAGACCACGGAGGCGAGCGCAGCTAGCGCAGCGTCCACCTGAACGGCGAGCACGGGCATGGTCGTCGTCGGGCCGCCGGTCAGCGTCGTCCCTGGAAGCGACGTGGGCGACTCGTAGTCAAAACCGTAATTGGAAGTGTTCGGCATGTCGGCTCCTAACTGAACGTCGTGCCCATGTACGTCGTGGTGAAGCGGACAAGATCATTGGTGGCAATCGTGGAGTTGGAGTTGGCGTCCGTGATGTTCGTGGTACCAGCGGTGTTGATGACGCCCCCTCCTGATGTCGTACTGCCGACCCAGCCGGGGAACCATAGCTGGCTCGGACGCGCCTCTACCGTGTTGATGGTGCATACCGTTGGGTCACCAACGATGTTTCCTGATGCCCCCACGACGATCGAAGCGCCCGTGCGTTCGAACTCGATAGCAACCGACACCATAGGTCCCCAGCGTCGATAGAGTGCGCTTACCAACGTGAAGCCAGATCCAGCCGCAACCGACATGGAGAGCCACCCCGTATCGGTTGGGGACGCGGTTTGCAACGCGGCGATGTCGCCCTCAGCGGCGGCTAGACGACTGTCGATACCAGCTAGGGCCGTCTCGACCTGTTCGGCCAGGATCGGCGCGGAGCCGTCCGAGTCGCCTGTCAGGGTGATACCCGGCTTGGTGAGCGGCGTCTCGTACTCAAAGCCGTAGGTCGGCGTCATCGGCATTAGAGGACCCCCACGTGGATGATGGCGGACTGGCGCGTGGCTACGGTGATGGGCGAATCCACGTCCAGGGGGATGGACACCCGGTCAACGATATGTACCTCCCGGGTCCCATCATTGTAAACGATACGGAGCACATCGTAAGGACGGACGGCGGGATTCGGCACCGCCGACAGGCCCACGTCGTACGGCGCTCCGAGGGACTGGCGCAGAAGGTTGACCGCGGCCCCTGCCGCTTGCTCCTGGGTCGTGATGAACGACGAGGAGTAGAAGCGCGGCACCCGGCCGAACGGCCCTCCGAAGAAGGTGGGGCTCGATTCCTGGGCGTTGATCGCCACGGCGCGCACAGGCTCCAGGTCGTCGGCACCTTCACCCGTGACCACTAGGGCGTTGTACACGCCGTCCCGGGACAGCGATCGGTCCGTGCTGACCATGACCCCGTTGGGCCCGGCGTTCACGGTCCAGATGATGTCCGTCTCCGAGGGGATGTCCTTGAAGACCAGGCGTCCGATCTCGTCCCAGTAGAAGATTTTCCCGAGCCCTTCGGCCAGGGTCTTGATGACCTCCAGCCGGGATTCCTCCGCGATGAGCGAGCGCCCCAGCTCGGACAGGTCCGAGTCGTCGTCCCACACGATCACGGCATCCGGGTAGACCTCCAGGACCACTTCGTTGATGATGTCGCCCACGAGCGTCCCGGCCAGCCATTGGCGGGGGGACATGAAACGTGAATCGATGATCGTCGCCATGCGGTCGTCCAGGTCCAGCGCAATCGGGCCCCGGGCCGCGTCGGACTGCGCCGTCTTGCTGATCCGGTAGTAACCCAGGGGAGCCCACAGCACGCCAGCCGCGCCCCGCTCCACGCCGCGGGCTAGGAAGACCTCCGAGCCGTACGGCGCGAAGCGCAGATCCCTGGCGTTGGGCCATGCTTCCGCCACAGTCACGTCCCCCGTGGAGCGGATCTCCGCGGACGCGTCGTACTCCACTCCTCCGTTGACGACGCGCATAGCGAGCCCGGACGGGTCGCTCCCCGTCTGGAAGCCCTCCACGAGCGTGGCCCGGAATCGTGCGGCGTGGGAGCCTCGTACGAGGGCGTCGAAGTCAGCGGCGGTCACCATCAGGATTGCCGTCCGTACAGCCGGTCAATGCCAATGTGCGTCGTACCGCCTCCGGTGTTGCGCGCTTCAAGCACGATCTCACGGACGCTCGCCGGATTCGTCGTCGTGCCCCACCCGGGGACATTGAACGTCCCCGTCGAGGTGCCCGTGCCGCTGGCGACCACGACGAGGCCGGTCCCGTCGTCCATACGTATCTGCCATCCTGGCGTCCCGGTGGCGATGATGTTCACGCCGTAGGAGACGCGCGGGTGGAAAATCGGATTGAACCCGCGCCAGATCGCCGTGTAGGCGGCGTTCGTCGTCGCTGGAAGGTACGTGGTACCGCTCTGCGTCGCTGTCGTAGTAGGCGACATGAGGTACGGAATCCACGGACGCGAGATGCCGACACCAGTTGCGGCATCGTTACCGAAGATTTCGTTGTTGTTGGGGTCTTTGATCTGGATCGCGTTGCGGTTGATGATCTGGAGCGCGCGTGTCGATTCCGCGTCGCCGTAGAACAGGATCGTCAGCGGGTTCCCCGCCGTGTCCGACCCGAAGTACACCTGATCGTACTCGTCACCGGAAGTGCGGAACCGCACTTGACCCAGGTAGAACGTCAGGTCCGCGATGAACTCCCCGGGGTTCGACAGCTTGCCGATGATCCACCAGGTGCCCACGCCCTTGGCGTTCTCCGGGGCCCAGCCCATGAGGCCGACGACATCGCCCACCTTCAGCACCAGGTTGTTCAGACCTTCGATCATGGGCACGTCCGTGAGCGTGATCCCGCGCCATTCGATCGTGTTGCGTAGCTCCTGGCGGTCCCACGTGAGGATCTTGCCCTGGCTGAACTGGACGCCCTTTGACGGCGCAGGCGTCAGCAATGCCGCAAGATCGTTATTGATTCGATCACTCACAGTACAGTCCCCCCGAACGAACTGGCGTCGCCCTCTTCAAGCCAGAGGTCTTGCCAGGTCGGCCATGTAGCCCAGACCGTTTCCCAGGTCCCTTCAGGCCCAATCATATCCCAGAGCATCTGCCAGGTCATCGTGGTGGGAATGACGCCTTCCTGGTCCACCGCGGCCACGCGCGTCATGCCCACCGACCACCCGCGGATGTTCGTCCCCGGGAGGGAGTGGCGCTCCTCGTGGCCGTCCCACATCATGAAGCCGTCCGGGATGCCGGAGTAATCCGTGGGGCAGTCCTCTTCGATGTCGCCTGGTGGCTGAAGGTAGAGGATGCCGCCGTACGTCAGGAGGGACCGCACGCCGCGAAGCGTGTCCTCATCTTCGGTTACGAACGTCAGCGTGAAGGAGCCCGAGGAGCCCACGTCGGAGATCGCCAGGATCTCGTGGCGTCCCTTGATGTCGAAGAAGCCCGCGCGCGAGTCGCGCTCCAGAGCGTCCCAGTTGACGCAATCAAGCTCGCGGTTCAGGAGCGGGTACGTGATGGACTTGAGGAAGGTCTCCGCCTGTTCAGGCGTGACCGCAGCCGACGCCCCCACGGTCGGCGGGATGGTGTTCGCTTCAATGGGTCCGAACCACTGTTCGAAGGCCGCACCGCTCGCCTTGAAGGAACGCATGTTGACGCCCGTGCCCGCCACGATGGAGGTATCGGTTACGAACAGTGACCAGTTAGTAGGTTCATTGTCACCATCCTGCCAGATCTTCGCGGCCAAGCTGGTACCCTGCACGCGGAACCGGCCGTGCCAGGGGATGCCGGGAGTCCACGTCCCGATCGTCCCCGTGGTCCCGAGCTGGGTATAGGAGTCGGCCACGAACTTCCCGATCCGCAGCTCCACCGCGTAGTCATTGGCCTCCGGCCGAAAGCGGATGTTCGACTCGTACATGTTGTTGAAGTCGGTGGACCGCAGGCCCACGCCCCACTCCACCGCCTGGTCCATAGACGCGCGCGTCCCGGGGAAGATCGCGGACCAGGTGACTTCCCCGTTCTCCAGGCCGGGGATCGCGTCGGTGACTTGTTCCATGATGCGTCCTGCGGGCTGCGTGCTCCGCACGACGCCCACGCCGTTGTCCACCCACGCGTTATAACCCGAAGACGTGGCCCCGATGTTCCACACCTGGCCCGTGTCGGCGGTCCCCCAGCTTGCCCCGGGGACCGGCGCAATGGTCACGATGGAGGCGGCGGCTCCTACGGTCCAGGTGCGCCCGGCGGAGTCCACGAAGTTCGTGGTCCCCGGCGACTGCGATGCGAAGGAGGGGTTCGCGACGACGGCTCCCGCGATGCCGTTGCGCACCTGCGCAAGGTGGATGTCACCTACGAAGCGGCTTCCGCCTCCGGCGTCGTAGGACCCTACCTCCAGAGCCGCGCTACCGGAGAACAGGGTGGCGGTTCCGGCGCTGATGCGCGGGTCCCCGAGTTGCGTCCAGGGGCCCGCGAGGCTCGTTCCGCCGGGTGCCGTGTAGAACGTCGCGGTGACGCCTCCAGCGCCGTTGTTCACGTCCAGGGTGACACGCAGGCTGATGCGCCCCGAGGAAATGGGAATGGCAACGTTGGCCGTCAGCGACGGGGAGTTAGCCCCGGTCGTGGACCACCACACGCGAGGACGGCCGTTGGACTCCACGGTGAACAGGTACGAACGGTTGTTCGTGCCGCTGTTCCACTTGGAGATGAGCCCCTTCTGTACCCCTGTCCAGGCTGTATTGGTGGCGTCGATGCGGAGGTCTAGGTCCCCGGTGATGTCCAGGGCCGCGTTATCCGGCGTAGAAGCAAAGCTGTTAGCAGCGCCGGTCAGTTGTAGCGTGCCCGCACTCGGGTACGTCCGGTTGAAGGAATCGAAGAAGACCGGCGCGAGGATGCGGTACTGGTTCTCCACGTTCGGCGTGTACTCGTAGTCGTCCACGACCGTCACGCCCGCGGTGCCCATCCCCGAGCCTCCGCGCACGTCTACCCACGTCACGCCGCCGTCCGTGGAGCGCTGGAGCTGGTAGCGGACGTTCATCGTGGGGCTTCCCAGGGTGAGGCGGACCCGGCCCAGGCTCGGGAGATACTGCGCCGTCAGCGTCGCCATTAGTGGTTCCTCCTCGTACCCGAGCGCGCCCGGCGCAGCATCTGAGCGTTGGCCGCGTTCTGTTGCTCCACTACGATATCAGTCAGCTCCCGCTCACCGATCTTCACCGTGAAGTAGGTGTCCCCCGCGGTCACCGTGCCGCCGTCTCCGAAGGCGGTCCCAGGGTTGTTCTGGTTCATCGTGGAAGCGCGGCTCAACGCCGACGCCAGGAGTTCGGTCACCCGCGGGTCCTCCAGCGGCAGGATCGCCTCCGTGCCCGCTTCACCCACCATCGCGAGCGTGGGGCCGGTGGCGAGCGCGCCGCGCGCCAGGTACGGGATGTTGGGCGTGGAGACCGTGACGCCGGGCGTGGAGCCCAGCGGCCCGAGGTCCACGGACGGCACCGAGAAGGAGAGGTTGTTCCAGCCCCGGATCACGGAGTTGATCGCGGACTTGAATCCATCCCAAAGCGGACTGAAGATCCCGCTCAAGGCCCCTTTGATCTTGCCTGGGATGCCCTGAACAAATCCGACAAAGTTGGAGAACCCGGTGCGGATCTCATTGAACCGGTTGGTGGCCTGGGTCTTGACGAAGTTGAACGCGGCTACCAGCGGCTTCACGGTGTTGTTGTTAAAATTGTTCCATCCTGCCTGGAATGCCCCAACTAGGAAGTCCCAGACGACTTTAATCTCATCAACCTTGTTTGAGATATTTTCGCTGATAAAGTCCCAAACGACCTTCATTCCCTCGCCAGCCCGCTGGAACTCCTGGACGATCCACTGAATCGCCGCTCCGAGGACAACGGTCAGCACTTCGGCGATCAGCTCCAGCGCCGGAATCACCAGCGGGATGATGACGTTGTCCACCAGCCACAGAAGGATCTCTCCCAGCACCGTGATGACCGGCTCCAGGATGGTGCCGATGAGTTCGGCGATCACTCCGAGGATTTCGAAGAGAGGTTCCAGTGCCGTAATGAGAGGTTCCAGGGCATCCAGGATAGTCGTAAGAATTGGAGCAAGTGCCTCCAAAACCGCCCCAACTACCTCAATTGCGACACCCAGCGCACCCCCGAGGAGATCGGCCAGAATCTCGATAACGGGCATAAGGGTAGTAATCGCATCAACCAGGATAGGACCGAGCAAACTGATAATTTCGGTCAGAGGTCCGATGATTGGCTGAATTGCAGCCGCGATTACGTTTAGGATTGGAGCAAGTGCGGAGAGTACCGAACCCACGAGTTGTGCAAGGGGGCCCAGGAGAGGCGCAACCGCACCGAGGATACTGGAGATGCCGGAGACGATCGGAGGGATGGCAGGGGCGATAGCCTGGAGGACCGTGGAGAAGGCGGACCCCACGGTGTTCAGCGCCTGGAAGATGGCAATCAAGGCTGACTGTCCCTGCGCCGACGCCAGGAACTGGTCCAGGACTCCCAGTGCCTGACCGAACACTCCGAGGATGTTGCCGCCCGTGGCCGACGCGGCGGCCCCAATGGAACCGAGGATGCCCACCAGCGGGGAGAGGATGTCCCCGATAGCCTGGAAGACGGCCAGGGCGTTTTCCACCCACGCCACCGCCTCACCGCTGGCGGCGGCTTGCGCCAGGAACTCCGCGAACCTGGTGATCATGTCCGCGAGCCCGGCTCCGGCGTTCTCCCCGAAGGCTTCATTCAGCGCATTGCCGACCATGAGGAGCGAGGAGAACAGGAGCGTCAGCGGCTCCTGTAGGGTCTGGATGATCGTTGCCATGATCGCGAAGGACTGGTTCACGAACTCCACGCCCTCGGCCGACGTAGCCACCCCGGTGAGGCTCACGATCAGCCCGTTGATCTGGGTAGCGACGGCGGTCATGCCCTCCGACACCGGGCCCAGGAGGGTGTCCGCCAGGGCGTTGAGTACGTCGTCAAAGTCCTGGAAGAAGGCACCCTGTACCCGGTCGCGGAGCGCGTCCAGTTGCGGGGCCATATCGCGGAGCGCCTGGGCCGCGGCCTGGACGCTGGGGGCCAGCCCCTCCATCGCTTCTTCGAATTCCTCGGCGTCCCCGAAGGCGGCTTCGAAGGCGTCGCCCACGCCCAGCGTGGCGACGCTGAGCGTCGTCATCCCGGCGGCCAGCACGCCGATGCCGGAGGGAAGGGCCGCCACGATGCCTACGGCGGGGGCGAGCGCAGCCGTGAGCTGGACGGCGGAAGCCGCCGCGGAAGCGAGGCCCAGCCCGAGGGTGGCGAAGGCGGCCACGGGGAGCTTGATGTCCGTGATGGAGGACAGGGCGTCGGTGAAGACCTTGCTCATCCGGCTGAACAGCCGACTTCCGAAGCCGCTTGCGAAGGACTCTCCAGACGCCTCCCCGCCCCGACGTCCATCAGGTACGAAGCGGCCGTACGCGTCCCGGAGACGGCCGTTCACGTCCCGGCGCAGGCCGTTCTCCAGCCCCTCCCCGATGCCCTCCGCGAGACCGTCTCCGATCACCTGACCGGAAGCGCGGGCGGCGGACACAAAGCGGCCCTGAGCGTCGATGATCTGGCCCGCCGCGTTGCGCCGGAGCCCCGCGCCCAGGGCATCGCCCGTGCTGTCCGCGACCGTCTGGCCTACGTTCCGGCCCAGCCGTTCCGCCTCGCGGGACATGTTCTGCTCAGCCCGGCGTACGCTGTCGGTCAGCTCTTCCTCGATTGCCCGCCCGGCGGTGTTCGCCGCACGCTGCGCCTGTCGAGTATCCAGCTCCGCTGTGATCTCTACAAACGCTTCGTCTAGTGGCCCCGCCATACCCGCACCTTAGAACGCACATACTGTCCGTGACAGCTTACCGCCTAATTGCGTCGTTTCTTGCCGCTCACTCCTCCGGCCGTCAGCGTCTTCATCGCGGCCTTGGAGTTGAAGGTGTTCGTCGCGGCGGAGCCCCATCCCGCAGGCTTCGGCGGCATTCGCCGCTCGCGCTTCTCGCCTGGCTTCGGCTCTGCCTTCGCCGCGGTGCGGGCCTGTTCGATGACGGGCTTCGCCTTGGCGAAGTGCCATCCGGCGGCGGCTTCCGCAATGGCGTCATCGAACTTCTTCTTATCCTCAGAAGAAGCGTTGCGCACCGCGAAGTAGTAGACCAGGTTCAGCCACGTACTCCACGGAAGCGCTTCGTGGTCTACGCTCCGCGAGGCGCACCACCCGTCGAAGTAGGGCCACACCTCATCCGACGTAGCCCACGCGAACAGGTAGATTACTTCGGGGTAGCTCCTTTTCCCAGGGCTTCCCCGAAGATCCACTCCACGATCTCATTGAAGGTCTGGAGGTCCACAGGCATCGCCACCGGCTCCCCGTACTTGTCCTTGCCCCAGAAGCGCTTTTCGAAGCGTTCGAAGGACTCGGGTTCGAAGATCAGGGACAGCTCAGCGATGAGCACCTTCCCGGCGTTGGACTCGGGGTCTCCGGCGGCGGCCTGCATCTTGCCCTGAAGCGACGACACTTCGAACATCTGACCAGCCGCGATGCCGGGGCGGAGAAAGAACACCTCCCCGTCCACGTCGAAGTCCACTTGGGTCTGGCGCGTGGTGAAGGACTTCATCGACATAGCCCATTGCTCCTATCGGAATCGGCGCATCGCGGACCGGAGCCCGTCCACCAGGAACGGGTTAGCCCGCATGTAGCGCGTGCCATCGTGGACGTAGGTTGCATACTCCACGTCCGTACCAATTCGTTCAACGATAGCACCAGCCCGAATGTACTCCCGAATCTGAATGGAGTTGATCAGGTTACCAGTATCGATACGGCGCGGGTCGGCTCGAAGGCGCTGTTTCGCCGCGGCCTGGGTGGCGAGCGCACGGGCCCGGAGGTTCCTCACCACGCCCGAAGTCGGAGAGGTCATGAGGACGCGCACTTCACCGTAGTTGAACCGGTGCCGCACTCGGGACCTGACCATGGCTCCTCCTAACTCACTCCGCACGGGTAGCCGCCGTTCATCACGCCAATGGCTACCGTGATCGCAGAGCCCTGGCACATCCCGGCCGGACCCACTTCCTCCTGGGGCCCGACCCAGTACCGTTCGAACTCCTTGCGGCCGGTCACGGGATCGCGCCGCACGCCTGCGCACATACAGCACATGATCCCGGCTCGCACAGCCCAGGCGTCTTCAACGGTGACGCGGGCGGCGGCCCCGAGCGCAGAACACGGCGGGGGCATCTCGTCCTCCGTCGTCGGCGCACAGCGCAGCATCGACACCGTGTACTGGTAGACGAACAGCGGCGGCCCGCACTTGCCCACACCCTGGTTCTCATCGCCGGTCCACTGGGTGGGGAAGGTGGCGCTTTCGTACTGGTTCGTGAGCGACACGGCGAGCTGGCCGCACTCGCATTCGTCCCAGGCGATTTCGCCTGTGGTGACGCACATGCGGTCGGGCAGGCCCGAAGTCGTCCCCGCGAGGTATGGCCGGATGCACTCCACGAGGTGTTCGGCCAGCTCGTACCCGGCAAACGGGTTGGCATTGGTGAACATCAAGCAGTCCCTACCCGCCGTGGCCGCGGTCCGTCGATGTCGTAGATGTTCGCGGTTCCGGTGCCGGAGGGGTTGTACGTCTTAATGAAGGCGTCTGTCCAGTACAGCCCGAGCATCCCCTTCGCGAACGCCTGGTCCGAGTCGAAGAACACCTTCGTCACGCCTTGGCGCGTCACTTGCTGCACGGTGCCGACCGGCAGTGCGCAGCCGCCTGCGCCGACGCACCGCTTCGCGATCTCCACGGCGAGCTGGCCCGCGGCCAGCTTCCCGAGCTGGGGCACGTCGTCCCCGTAGCGAGCCGTCACGGACCACGTGCCGGGCTGGGAGTCATCTAGGTTCAGGTCATTGCACCGGGGCCAGTCCTCCCCGTCCAGGCGGACCAGAAGGTTGAAGTTGTCCACGCGGTACGCGGACGCCGGGAGGATCTGGCCGTCCACCTTCACGGAGACGATCGAATTCACGGGGTACGGAAGCCGGACCTCCGAGACGTGCGAACACGAGCACTCGGAGAAGCACGACCCGCACGCGATGTTGATCCAGTTGCCAGCCACTAGCGCCGGTTGCGGCCACGGCCATACACCACCGGAGAGGTTGTTCCACCCCTGGAGGGGAATCCACGGCCACGCCGGGAAGCAGTCCTTCCGGCATGGCCGGAGCGTCACGGCGCACGTGCCGAACTGTTGCTTCGTGCGCATCCACAGCGCCTCGGTGGCGGCCATAGCCGCCATGTCCTGGATCTCCGCTGGCGTTCCTTCGGGGAACGTGGCGCACTCCAGTTCCCAGGCTTCGCATGGTCCGGTGATCGCCACGTCTACCCCCTTCGTGTGGTCTTCAGTGTACCGCTAGTTACCGGTGCGTCGCGGCGGTTCGTCGTAGCCGGAGCCGACGCGCCGGGGGACGCGGAGGACTTGGGCCTGGCGGTTCGTGGCGACGAACGGCGGCCGGGTCATGAGCGGGTTGGGTTGCTCGCCGGAGGGGCGGACAGGGAAGCGCCGGGACGCCACCATGCGGTTTCCACCCAGGGTCACGAAGCCCTTGTTCCAGCGCAGGTCCAACGCCGACTTGTCTTCGCCCACGAACAGGTGGGCCTTGCGGCCCTTGCCGTGGCCCACCAGGCTGTCCCCGTCGCGGTGGTCCACCAGCGAAGGCCACGGACACCAGGTGTTCAGGCGCTCCACGTCGATGGCGTACCGGCCGATACGGCGGTCATACTGCGGGTAGCGCTGTTGGTTGCACCAACGGATCATCCCGTTGATGATCGTGGTGGGAAGGACGATCGCCACGCCCCAGTTCAGAGAGGGCATCTTCACCCAGGAGGCGTCCGCGTCCTTCGCATCCCGCACCGCTTGCTCCACCTGGTTCGCGGCGGGGCGGCGGGTGCCGATGTACGGCGAGACCACGCCGACTTCGGGAAGGTGGTCCAGTGCCTCTTCCAGGCCCGGGATCAGGTCTTGGCACACCAGCGCGTCATCCTGGACCACCATCCCCCAGTCCGCGTCCTGATCGATCGCTTGCCATGCGCGGCGGCCGGTGTGCCAGCGGGTGTCGTCATTATCCCAAATGACATCGGATGCATCGATCCCCAGCCGTTCGACCAGTTCTGGGATGAATTGTTCCCTTTTCGGGTGTGCCATCACTTTTACCGACAGTGTAGCCATTAGCTCGTTTCCTTCTTCAGGTACCGGATAGCCGATTCCAGGACCACCGGATTGTCGCCGAATAGCCCAATCGCCTTATTGCAGCTCCCACAGAGGAGACCTCGCACGCACTTCCCGCAACACCGCGCGGTCCCCGGACAGCAAGCGTGATCGTGGTCCACGTCGAACATCTGGCGATTGGGTCCAGGATCAGCGATTCCGCAGATGGCACAGCCGCCGCCCTGTCGTTCCAGAAGCTCAGCGTAGCTCTCAGGAGTGAGTCCGTATTGCGCGAGGCGCGTGTTCCGACTGAACTCCTGATTGCGTTCCCGGTACGCCGCGTTGGTCCGGTAGAGTTGCCTCTTCGTTTCCCGGTGACCTAGAAGGCAGGCTTCACAGGGAAGTTCTCCCGCCTTCCGGTGACGCATGTATCCAGCGTGGGAACCGGTCGCGGGCTTCCCCTTGTTCGCTCCCCACCGCTGGAGCGGTTCGCAGACCAACATAACGCAATCTTCTCATACACGAAGAACGACGCAAGACCGGCGTGCAGCGGGGTCTCCACAGTCTTCAGGTTCCATTCGGGAAAGTGCTTTGCCACGTCGGGCGTGAACTCCCGGCGGAGGACGTGACGAGCCGTCCGGCCTCCGGCGTGGTTGGTGGAGTAGATCAGCACGAACCGCGTGGCGCTGTTGAATAGCTGGTTCAGGTACGCGAAGAAGTCGGCGTCATCGGGGAGGTGGAAGAGTACGTCCATACTCAGTGCGAGGTCGGCGGTCCACTCCCGGTCTGGCGTCTGCGCTTCGTCTGGCGTCGCGAAGACGAATTCCCGGAACCGCTGGCGGTTGCGCTCCAGGATCGTAGGAGACACATCGATGCCGGTGTATGCCACATAGGGCGTGTGCATCGGCCCGACTTGGAGGAGTTCCAGGACTTGGCCGTCCCCGCATCCCCAGTCGATGACGCTCGTGATGGCGTTGTCCCGGATGAAGTCGTTCACGTACCGGGCCTTGTAGTGCCCTTCTTCGCCCTCCGAGCCTGCGCCGGAGGTGCGTCCTTCGCGGTACCGGCGGTCCCAGTACCCGCGCGGGTTATAGTCCGTCTTCACTTCGTGACTCCTGGTACTCGCGCGCCCGTCTTCGGGCCCGGGTTGGCAAGCGCGAGGCGTCCCGCGTGCTTCTCCACGTTGGTGATCTCTCCGGCTTCCGCCAGTGCGGTGACCGCCGCCAGGACGCCGGGGTTGGTCTCGGTGTCGTAGTCATCGAAGACGATCAGGGCGTCATCGGTGAGGTGCGGACGCCACGCCCGGAAGTCGGCCAGCACCGCATCAAAGTGGTGGTCTCCGTCGATGTAGAGCAGGCCCACCGACTGGCCGCCTTCCATGTCGGCCCACATCTCCGCGGCCAGCGTCGTCATGGAGCGGAGCGGGGTCACCTGGTCCTTGACTCCGGCGCGGGTGATCTGGTCCAGGAACTCGCGGTACGTGGCTGAAGGCAGGCGCTCTAGAACGCGGTTGCGCCATGCCGAGACCTCCTCGGACCACGCGTCCACGGCGAAGACGGGAGCCCCGTACCCGACCTTCGCCCCGCGGGCCAGGTAGGCGGTGGACTTCCCCTTGTACGACCCTAGCTCCACGATCGCATTACTTGCGGGAACTACGCCCGCATAGTTGTGGAGGAGTTCCCCGACCTCTGCGGAGATGAGTCCTTCCAGCGTTTCCAGTTCATCAAGCTCCAGCACGGCGAGCCTCCATGACTTCTGTGGTGTGATTCCACTCGTGGATAGCCATGACGTTGGTGTCATAGTCTGAGGGGATATTACCGTTCTTCACGTGAGTGTAGCTGTACGGGTACCACTCCCGGGAGGGAGCGACGTACCCCTTGTGTGCGCGCCAGATGGGCGTCAGGTAGCGCGGCCCGGAGAGGTGGTTGGGCCGCTTCCCGCGGAGCCGCCGGACGTTGGCACTCAGCCCTGACACGAGGTCCCGGAAGATCGGGTGGCCTGGCGTCGCCCCGAGGTAGGTGTTTCCCACCCAGTTCCGGTCCTCCGCCGCGGCGAAGACCTCCAGGCCCCCGAGCGCGTCGCGAAGCGGACGGAGCGGACGCGTGTCGGTGTCGGCGTAGAAGCCGCCGAAGTCGTAGAGGAGTTCCAGCCGGATGATGTCGGACTGGAACTGGTAGACCGCATCCGGCGGAACCAAGTCCTTGGCCCGGCGGTACAGCGCGGAGTGGCGAAGGACGGGGATGTTCTGGTCCGTCCACAGGTACGCCCGCCACTCCGGGTTCAGGCGTTGCCATTCGGTCACGTTGCGTTCCATGTGCTCCGGCATCGGCGAGCCCAGCCAGATGAAGTGGAGCATCTTCGGAATCTTGAGGTCTTGCGTCATCTCTCCCCCGATCATAGGACCGGGGAGCGCCGACCCGGTGGTGATTGGCGCTCCCCGTGCGATGGGCTACATCTGCCCGTCTATCCTATCAGCTCTCGATTTCCAGAGCCCCGCAAGCGGAGACCGGAGGCTGAACCGTGGTGATGTTGAAGGCGAAGTGCTTGCCTGGGTCCCACGTCGCCGTGGGGCTGTCGGCCAGCCACGGGTCCCCGATGTTCCACAGCGGGGAGGCGGGCTTCGTCATCGACGCGAACCCGAAGGTGAACACGTCGTTGGTGAAGGTCAGCTCCTGGACCCGCGCGTTGAACTCGTGGGGGAATGCCCAGTAAATCCACCGCTGGTTCCCCTCGGCGTCGCAGGCGTCCTCTCCCGCGACGGGTTGCCAGATTTCCTTGGAGAACCGGGCGTTCAGCAGGCCCGTACCGAAGGTGACACCGGAGAACTCCGAGCCGTCCACGATCGGGTCGTCACCGAACACCAGGGCGATCAGGTCCACGTCCAGCGTGCAGAGGTTGGTCACCTGGTCAACCCAGTTCAGGAACGAAGGTTCCTGTTCGTTGACGCACGGCTGGCCGTTCGCCTTCCGCTGGAGGAGCCGGGTCCCGTCCTCATAGTTGGGCGTGGCCGTGATTTCGGTCCACGCGTCCGTGGTGACCTGTGCCGAACCGTCACCGGTCACGGGCACGCCGCACGCGTTCAGCAAGGTGAACCGCGCTACCTCACCACGGATGGGATTTGCGCATACGCTCACGGCGTAGTGTCCTCTCCGTTCAGGATCGGGATTGCCATGAGGCAGCAGTCCCAACCGATGACATAGGTCCGCTCCGCAATCATGCTGAGCGTGTTCACGTCCCTGTCGAAGGACTCGACTGGACGGAACGTGTGGGGCGCGGGTTCACGCTGGTAGAACACGTTCCCGGTCGCGAAGATCCACGTAACCCCCGGCGTGGCCGTGCCGTCTGGCGCGGTTCCCGGGTAGTTCCCGAGGACGACCTTCGAACCCAGGGACGACGTGAACATGGTCCCGCCGTTCTGGCGCAGCAAGTACGCCTCTGCCATGAGCGAGCCCAGGCGCAGCGGCACGTGGAGTGTGGGAACGCCGGGATAGCAATCCCGCATAGCGTCCTCCAGCATCCCCACGCCCACTTCAATGGTCTGGGGAACAGCCGTCACCACGGTGGCAGCGGGCTGGAGAAGGTCATCTCCGTCAATGACGTTCGCCGTTGCCGCAAGATGCGGGAACGCGGTCACGTCCGTGGAACCGGCTTCGATGATCCCCGTCCAGAAGATCCGCTCCAGCTCGCGTTCCTCCGACCGGAGGAGTGCTTGCCGGTTGCGCTCGGACAGGTCGTTCCACTCACCCACGGGTGCGCAGTCCGTCCGGCTGTAAACCGTGATCGGCGTAGCGCCCCGCGTCTCCTGGTCCCACGTCTCCGCCTTGGCGGCGGGGAGCACTTCCCCGTCAATCGTGGTGCATTCCCCGAAAGTCCCGTTCGCGTCAGGACAGATCGCGCGCCACTGGATGCCCATCTTCCACTTGTTCGTGGTAGCCGTCTCCAGTTGCGTCGTGGCCGGGGAGAGCAGACCGAACGACGGGGAAGTGAACGGCAGTGCGTCCCCTCCGATATTGAACCGTCCGCGACTCATCGCCGCTCACCTCCTCTCTTCGTCTCTGGTCCGCTTACGATCCGCACAGGATGGAGCGCGAGCCGATCTCGCCCGAACCGCAGATGTCCACGGTCACCACGCGGGACTCGTGACCCGGCTTCAGGATCGCGAAGCAATCCTCTGTCCAGGCCGCGGTGTGGTCGTTCGTCGCGTTCAGCACCGAGTCACGGACAACGCCCAGGTCCAGGGACATGGAGTTGCCGCGAACGAACGTGCCGGGCGCGAAGATCATGTAGTCCAGCGTCGTCGGCCAGTCGGTGGCGGGCGTTGCTGCGCCGGGGTCTCCGGCCGCGCGGACCTGCCAGTCCCCGACGAACTGGACGCGGACGTTGCGGATGTCGAACCAGTCCGCAATCATCGCGTCCGTCACGCCGAACACGTTGATCCCGTCGCGGTTCGCGAGGTCGGCGCGGATGACCGCGTTGGCCCAGCGGGGGAGCACGACTTCCAGGATCGCTTCCGCGCACATGGAGTACTTCTCGCGGTAGTCGATTGCGCTCAGCTCAATGGAGCTGAGGAGCGCCGACGTGGTGGCCCCGAGGAGTCCCGTGTGGTTGACCGCGATGGACGGCGTGATGGCGTCGCCCGATCCTCCGCCGTTCAGCATGATGTCGATGATCCGGGCGTTGGTCGCGCGCGCACGGATCGCCATCACCAGGCGAAGCCAGTTGGAGATCAGCTCCGGGTAGGCGTAGTCCACCAGGTTACCGGCGGTCACGCAGAAGCCGTAGCAGTCGGCGCGGCGGTCCACGAACGTGGGGCACTCGACGCGGACACACGGCTTGAAGACCGAGGACGAGTCCACGGCTTCGATGTCGTCGGCTTCCGTCCAGGTCCACACGATGCCGTCGATGTCGGCCAGGTCGCCGAACGAAGGGCTCGTGGGGTACTGGACTCCACCACGGTTCAGACCGACCGTAGGAAGGTCAATCATGCCGTCCTCACAGACGACATTGAAGAAATCGTAGGAGATTTCGGACGGAGCGCACCATCCGCCAGCGGCGGTCAGGATCTCTTCGTCCGACGCGGCCTTGAGAACCGCGTCCATGTCCTCCGGCGTGGAGTTCTCGTTCAGCGTGTAGGTGAACTCACGCTGGAGCGAGGCCACGGGGAAGATGTTCGGGTCTCCGGTGTTGGAGGTCGGGAGCATCCGGGCGCGCTTGTGCATCGCTTCGCCAAGCTGGCTGATGTTCTCCAGCCGACCGCCCTGGGTGAATCCGGGAACGTCGGCGGAAGCCACGATGACCGCCTCCGCACGCTCCTCGTGGACCTGTGCGTCCGGCGCGTACTGGGCGATGGTGCCCAGGCGGAGGCGCTGGTTCAGGCCCGCTTCGGGCTTCAGGTAGTCCGCGGCGAACGCCTTCATGGTCTCGCCCACGGCGGCCGTGACGGCGGCCGTGATGACCTCCTGGGAAGCGGCGGCTACAGGAACCGGAGCCTCTTCCACCTTGGCCTCTGCCTTCTCGGCGTCGTCCGCCGTGTCGTCGGCGTCGTCGGCGTCGTCAGCCTTGGCCTCTTCCACCGGCTTGATGGCGTCCGCGAGGGCCGCGGCGCGCTGGTTCAGGTCGTCGCGCTCAGCGGACAGGGCCGCGTCCCGCTCCTTGACGGCCAGGATCTGGTCCTTGAGGACCGCGAGCTGGTCGAAGTTGTCAGCCGTGACGCCTTCGCCGTTCTTGTACATGGCGTCGAACTGCTTGACCAGTTCGTCACGGATCTTGGACAGTTCGGCGGAGTCGCTGATTGCCGCAAGCGCAGCGGTCAGCTCGTCGCCCCCGTCCGGCAGGATCGGCCCCGCCTCATTGTCCTTAGACATCTCTGTTCCTTTGCGTAGCGGGGTGGCTACCTGGATTGTACACACGATTCGCAGGCGAAATCATAAATTCGCCTTCGAATCGCAGGCTATGAAGCGGGTACCGCTTCGGTCTTCGTGTTCGTGGCGTTCCAGTCCGTCCGGCGGCCGTTCGAAGAACCGGCCGTGGTCTGGACCTTGACGCCCCGCTGCTTGGCGATCCGGGCCTGTTCCTCGGTGGAGAACACCGAGATGGAGCCCTTCTTCTTGCCGCATCCGCAACCCATCGTTAATCCCCTTTCAGGATCGATCGGAGTTCGTAAGCGAACTCCCGCATCCGCGTCTGTGGATCGCGCCCGATCTGAGCCGCGATCCGGTCCGCCGCCGCGCGCATTCCCACCGGCTCGTCCACCCCTGCGTACGTGCCGAAGCGGACAGGGGTGGTCGTGCGCGCCAGCTCCCCACCCTGGAGGGTGAAGGAGTGGTGGGCGGTCGGGAATCCGGGGCGCGGCACCAGGAGCGCCCCGGCAAGCTCGCGCTTGCCCGGCTTCTCGCGGTGCGGTCCCCAGTCGCCGGAGAGCTGGCACGCCATCATCCGGGCCACCTGTTCCGGCGTGATCCCCGGAATGAGGGCCCCCGCAATCCAGACGCCCTTGGCGTTCTCCCCCACGCGCGCCGTCGCCACGACGGAGCACGTGTTGTCGTAGTGGGCCTGGCGTGCCGCGCCCTTGACGGCCGCACTCATGGGAGCGTGGCCGCAATCCATCGTGATCGGGCCCGTGGCGATCTTCGTGTAACCGCCGTTTCCGTCGTCCACGAGCGTGGCCCGGTTCATCCAGATGCCGTAGTCCACGTTCCCCACGGGCACCGTGACGCGCTTCTTCTGGAAGCCGCGGTGGGCAACGTGCCGCGGTGCGAGGTAGCCGAAGAACCGGCCGTCTTCGGTCACCGTGATGGCACCGATCTCGGGGACCTCAGTCGGCTCGGAGAACCACTCCGCCGGGGGAAGCTCGGGGATCGTGATCGTGTACGAGGATGCCGTCAGGGCTTCGGCCATGTCGTCCTCCTCGTCTTCGATGTCGTCGGGGAGTTCGGCGTCCAGGTACAGGCGCGCCTCAGCGAAGGCGGGAATGTCCACGAGGTCCACGCCCCGGATGCGCGCGCCGTCCGTGACGATCGTGCGCTCAGGCTCAGCGCACGCCGGGTCGAACTCCTCGTCCTCCGAGGCCAGCTCGCACCCCTCAGCGAACTGGTACTCCACGCTGAGCCCGTCCATGTCGGGGTTCTCATCGATGAGGATGGAGACGCCTGCCAGGATGCCGGGGTTCTCCCGCGTCCCCATGAGCGTGGCCGCCTCCGGCCCCCATGGGGCCTTCAGGTCGATGACGCCCCGGGCGAAGAGCTGGTCCCCTTCGCGTTCAATGGAGTCGATGCGACCCACCCGCGCCGTCTTGTCGGTGGTACCGCCGTGGCTCCGCTCGTACTGATAGCCCAGGGGGATTTCCAGGGAACCGGGCGTGACGCCCTCTTCCTGCCACTGGAGCGTGTCCACGTCGAACTGGCGGCGGTCCCCGGTCTTCCGGCCGCCGACAACGATCGGGCCGGAGACGGCCACATACCGGGTGTTCTGGTCCGCCATGGCGTCCCCTTCTTCATACGCGGCGGCGTTCAGCGTGATGATCGCGCCGTTGTCCTCTAGGTTCAGGTCTTCAGGGTTGAAGACGGCGTACGTCGTACACCGGCAATTGATGACCTCCTGGGGAGGTCCGGCGGGGTCCCCGGGAAATGCGAGGCTGAAGCCGCCCACGGTGAAGGGGTCCGCGAAGGCCACGGTCTGTCCATCCGCTTCGTCGTGAGTGTGCCGGGTCCGCTCGTCCTCAGTAGCCTGCCACCGCTTTCGCATGACCCCCGCCGGAACGGCATAGGCGGTTTCGAACCGCTGGAGCGTCGCCATGGCGGCTACGTTGCGGGCCCCGTGGCTCTCAGTCCGTGCGATCGTCCGCGCGCGGGGGGCCGTCACGCCCACAGCATCGCGAACCCGTTGGGTCAACTTGGGCTGCGACTCCCCGGCCGCGATGCCTTCGGCCAAGCTCTGGCGGGCGTTGAACCACAGTTCGTTCCCGATGCCCACAAGGCGGTTCTGAGCTTGCTTCAGGTATTGCTCAGTGTCCAGCGCCTGGTCCGTCAGGAGGGTCAGGGAGTTGTCCAGGACGGCCGCGAGGCGCTGAACGACTTCCAGCCCGGCCCCCACCATGGAGGCGTCAAGCGCGGGCATAAGGGTGTCCGTCACGTACACGGCCCAGACGGTCAGGAACAGGTCCAAGGCCGACTGGTCCGCTTCAGCCAGCGCCTCTTCAATGTCGGCGGTGCTGAGCACCTTCCCGGCCGCGAACTCCATCCCCTTCAGGACCAGCTCTTCGAACTGTTCCGCCGTGAGGTCCATCTCTTCCAGCGTCTGGAGCGGGATTTCAGCCATCACGCCTCACCTGGTTCCGTGGCTCCGGGAGAGTCGGGGTTCTCCGAGTCCTGGGTGGTCTCGGTGGTCTCCGTCCTGTCGGGCTCGTCGGCCTCGGCGATCGTCTCCTGGACCTGGACGGCGGACGCCTGGGCCCGGAGGCGAAGCTTCTCCGCCATCTCCTCCAGCTCCTCATCGTTCGGCGCGTCGGACTCGGAGAAGCCCTTCTCCCGGCGGTAGGCCACGCCGTTGATCTCCATGCGGTCGTACGCCTCGTCGGCGGCGGCGGACTTGTCCGGCCGCTGAACGATCTCCGAAGGGTCGTACCACATGACGATCCGGCCGCCGTTGGGGCCGGTGAGAGAGTTCCCGCCAGCGCGGAGCATCGGGACGAGGTAGCCCTTCGTCAGTGCGTGGCAGATCATCTCCGCGTCCGGCGCGATGTGGAGCTTGATACCCGACTCCTCCACCTGGGCGGCTCCCCAGTGGTTCATCCCGGCCACTCCGAGGAGCTGGTCAGACGGGAGGTCCAAGGCGGTTGCCAGGCGGCGGATCGCGGATTCACGCTGGGTGATGAGCTTTTCATCGATGGGGTTGGACATGTCCAGCGCCATCATCACGTCTGCCAGCTTGGTGTCCGTGGCGTCCCCGAGGTCCACGCCGATAGGGAGCTTCAGCGCGGCTTCGGCGCTCATGGGGTCCTTGATGCCGCGCGAGCCCACCTCCACGAGCACCTGGGCGAACGGGTCCTGTCCATCCGCTCCGGTGGGGTTGGGGAGCTGGGGGAAGCTGAGCTTCCCGCGGTCGTACAGGAGGATGCCGTTCGACGCCAGGCGCGAGACCGTCTCGGCCACGATGCGCTTATTGATGAGGTCCAGTTCCCCCATCGCGCCCAGCGCGTGCGAGGCGGTGGAGGAGGCGCGGTACGAGTAGCGCTCGTCCGGCCGCCAGAAGCGGACCACCATCGTGTCGGGGCCCAGCGGCATCCAGGCGTTCTGGGCGTCCCCGACCTTGAGCTGATACACGCCTTCGCGGATCTTCAGCTCATCGGCGGAGTACACCGACCACAGCTCTTCGCCCTCTTCATCGGTCTGGCCCACCAGCCAGCCTTCACCAGGGACGTTGAAGTGGATGCCCATCAACTTCATGAGCTGGGACTGTCCGCCGATCCCCCCGGCGAGACGCGCCACCGCGTCGGCGGCGGGGCCTTCGGCAAGCGGCAGGGGCTCCGGCTCGCCGGGGATGTGCTCCGCCGCCAGGAGCCGGACGCGGCTGAGCGCGTTGCCCTTGTAGTTGACGGCGGCGGAGAACTCCTCCAGCGTGTAGTAGTAGTTCCAGAGCTGGTTCTGAACGGTGTTGTACTTGGGGTTGTTGTGCCGTGCCGCGGTCAGCACCGATGCCGACGCTACGAGCGTGGTCCCGAATGCTGGCAGGCCCATGAAATCCCCTAGTCGCTGTCTACCTTCGCCAGGAACCCGATCCCGGCTGACATCGCCAGCCACATGATTGCAAGGTAATCGAGTCCGTACGCCACCGATAGTAGCACCGACATGACTCCCGACACCCAGAATCCAAGGCACCAAGGACAGGACAGCATGTAAGCGACCTTCGAATTCCACTCGGTTTCCGAGCCTTCGAAGTCGTGCTTCGCCAGCCATCGCCGTTCGAACCACCAGCGAATCCGCTCCGTCACCGGCTCCGCGATTTTGTCCGTGGTCACGAGCCGCGTCACGCGGTAGGCTGCGAGCGTCGCGAGCACGAACAGCCACGCGTCACTCATCGGCGGGGGCCTTCTTCCTCTGCCACGGCCACGTCTTCACCGCTGCGAGGAGGTTGGTAGCCGCGGCGAATCCCAGCGTAAGGATCGTCTCCCACAGCGCGATCTCCTCCTGGGCCATACGGGTCTTGTAGGCGAACAGCGCCAGGATGGCGACGCTGAGGGCGTACAGGGAGGCACGGGTCTTACTCATCGGAACATCCGCCTTCCAACTTCTCGACGTGCTGTTTCACCGCGTCCAGCTCTGAACGCACCAGCGTCACGTCCACCTTGACACCGCGGATTGCAGCGTCCAGCCGGTCCAGGCGCTCCACGAGCCCTGGCCGTGCTTCTTCATCTCCTGGGTAGCGCTCGGGCCGCCCTGCCACCACGTCGATGGCTGAGACCGTCTTCCGCATAGGGCCCCACACCTTTCCCACCATTCCCCCAAGGACCAGCGCTGCGATGATCCCGATTGCTGTCCAGACCTCTGGTGAAAGCGTTGGCATAGTTACAGTCCGAGGAGCGCGTTCCAGGTGATGGGACCTGCGATCCCGTCAACCGGCTTGGCGTGCTTGGTCTGGAAGGCCCGAAGCTGGCGTTCGGTCTGGGCCCCGAAGATCCCGTCAATGCTCGTCTTGTAGCCCGCGGCCGTCAGGAGCGCTTGCAGGCGACGGACCGTCGCCCCCTTGGCTCCGCGCTTCACCTGTGGCATCTTGTCCCCTAGCTTCCCGGTGCCCGTGCTGGGCTGGCTTGGATTCGTCGGCGTGGACGGCTTCCCGTCCTTCAGGTTCTTGATCTTCCAGGAGGTGGTGTTGTCGTAGCCGGTCGTGGACCGGCCGTCCGGCCCGTTGCCCACGGAGGCGTGAAGGTGCGTCTCGTGGCCGCTCTTGCCGTTGTACGCCCTGGGCTTGAAGTTGTTGGACCGTTCGTAAATCTTGTGGTTGAAGATCACGTACCGGAGGTTCGGGTGGGGATTCGCCACCAGGTGCGCGCACAGCGCGGCCAGGCTCAGGCCCCCGTCCCCGAGGATGTCTTTCGCGCACACCACGTCCGACCCGTTGGGGTTGTGGTCGGACCATGTGTCTTGGTGCGCCGCGTCCCCGATCTCCCACGTGGTGGTACCGGGGAAGTACTCCTGGATTTCCTTCTCCAGTTGCTGGAGGCTCCGGGCCTCCCTCCATCCGTCACTCATTACTAAAAGGTACCATAACAGTTTCGCACAGTTATGCGAACGGGAACACGGAAGCCCCGGACCTTCGGGTGGTCCGGGGCTCCGTTCGGTGGAGGCTAGGCCGCGCGGGTGAGGCGGCGGGGCGTCTGGGCCGCTTTGAGCATCGCCTTTCCGAGGCGCGTCGCGCGCATCTTGGCGAAGCTGAGGCTGTACGGCGTGACGGCGTACATTCCCCACACCATGCGGGAGAGGTCAGGGCGATGCATGATGAGCCCGTTCGCTGACCAGTAGTAACGCCCCGCCAGCTCGTACACCTGGTACTGGATGACGTGCCCTCCCGCGGTGCGCGTCGTCTTGCGCCAGATCCGCTGTTCCGCGCCGGTCCACTGGTTCGTGTGGACGGTTTCTTGCCAGTCGTTCATCATCGTGTCCTTTCGTCGTGTCCCTTCATCGTACCACCTCGGGCGGTCCCGGTTGTGTAGGAACCATACAAAAGAATTCGATCAACCTTGGAAGGGATCGGCTGGACAGGTGAACCGGACAAGCGTAGGGTTAAGGCACACGGCACGACAACGACCAAAGGATGCGAAGATGAGCAACGTCGAAATCCTCACCCAGGTGAACACCCTCATTGTCCGCGGCGGCATCGCGGAGCACCAGGCGCTCCGGTGCCTCCGCGCCGGGAACCGCCAGAAGGCCGCGGAGCTGAGCACCTTCGCGCGTGCCGCCCGGACCCGCGCCAAGTCCCTCATGGGCCAGCGCGCCTAGTACACTGGAGTAGCCGCAAGGCTATGCGAGCGCCCGGTTCTCCCCCGAGACCGGGCGCTCTAGCGTGTCAGGCGTCCACCCAGGCGTGTCGGAATGGCGATCGGCAACCCGGGGATGGGCGGGCCCCCGAAGTGGCTGTAGTTGGACGTGGGCTGCGAAAGGTCGGCGTTCTTGTAGGCGTCGCGCGGGTCCGCGGCTTCGGCATTCCCGGTGCCGTCGAAGAAGGCCAGAAGGAGCGCGTCCGCGATGTCGGGGCTTCGGCCCAGGCGCTCGCGGATGTCGTCCTTCTTCTCGATTTTGACCTTGCCGGAGGAGTCCACGACTTCGTACCGCGGCATGGTCAGCTCCGCGATAGCGTCGTCGTCCAGCCCCGCCAGGCTCCACGCCTTCGTCCGGCTCAGCTCCCTGCCGTTCCACCACGCTTCAGCGCGGACGTTCAGGAAGCGCTTAGGCTGGCCCGACTTGTTCGCGAAGTTGACGTACTGGACGACGCACTTGGAGTGCCGCTCCTTCAGCACCTCACGGAGGCGTCCGGCCACGCCCCAGCCGATACCCGCCACGTCGATGCGCACCTTGGACAGGCCCCATTCTTCGATGTGGTGGACGAGCCTTCCCACGGTCTTCATCGGGTCGCGGTCGGAGAACGACGCGATACGGCCCACGGCGATGCCGGTGCGCTCCACGATCACCGTGCGGTCCCCGCCGCCGCCGACGTCGATACCGCCGATGCGCACGGCTTCGGGATCGTCCTCGTAGTCGGTGTCCTTGTACCGGCACTTCGCCGCGTCCTCCTCGGAGATGACGCGCCACGGGTCGATGTCGCCCTTGGGGATCTCCCCCAGGACTTTGGACTGGTACAGGGCAGAGTCCTCACCCCAGGCGGTCTTGCGGTCGGAGGCCCACTCCTCGGAGATCAGACCGTCCGCCACCTCCTCGGGGACCGGCTCCCCCGTGGCGGCCGGAGTGTGCTTGTACCCGATGTGGATCTCATTCCACAGGGACGACTTGCACGCGTCCACGTACGGGCCGCTGGTCACGTCGGGGTTGCCGATCGCGAGGATGCGGGCTTTGTTGTTGGAGGCGATGGACTCGGTGGCGTTCCAGAGCACGTCCGGGACGCCCTGGGCCTCGTCCAGGATGACGAGGACGAACCGGGCGTGGATACCCTGGAACGCGCCTTCGGAGTGCTCGGAGGGCTTGCGCCCGATCCCCACGAGTTCTTCGCCCTGGCCGTCCGCGGTGGGCATGTGCCACTCCGTCTGGTTGCAACGCCCCGGGAGTCCGGCCGACCGGTGGATACGCCCGATCGTGCGCCACAGGATGGCGCGCACCTGGGGTGCGGTGGGAGCGGTGCTCAGGACGAAGGCTTCACCCGGCGGGTGGGAATCGAGCCACCAGCACGCCACCGTAGACGCGATGTGCGACTTCCCCGAGGAGTGGCAGGCCCGGACCACGGTGCGCCGGTTGTCGCGCACCGACTCCATGACCTGGCGCTGCTTGGACCAGATGTGCATTTTGGCGCGCTCAGCGGCCCAGCGCGCCGGGTCAGCGGCATAGTCCACCTTCTCCCGGGTGAGGTCATCGAACTGATCGATGATCGCGGACCCGAGGTCCAGCCTGTAAGCGTCCATGTACGCATTATGTCACGGAAGCGGCCCCCGAAGGGGCCGCTCCAGTCCTACAGGTCCACGACGATCCCGCGCGATTCGTTGAACGCCTGGACCGTGGGGGCGGCTTGATGGTTGCGGAACCACTCCTTCACGTCCCCGTATTGGTAGACGTAATGCGAAGAGTTACCGAACGCTTGTCGCCAGGTCGGGTCCGTCTTGATACGCATCCGGCGGAACAGGGGGTCAGCCTGTTCTCCATTCTCCGAGTTCAGGCATCGAAGGTATTCGACGCTGTACCCGAAGTGGTCCGCCACTTCGCCGATCGTGAGAAGATCGCTATCCTTGTACTTCGGCAAGGTCATGCTTCCTTTCATCTTTGATGACCCCCAGTGCGGTCGTGTCGTGCTCGATTACCCGGTTGGTGCGCTGCACACTGTCCCCAGGGAGCCGGTACTTCCGGCCCGTGATGTTGTAGGGATCGCCCCACGGCTCGTTCTCCGAGTCGCCCCGGATCACCTCCGGGGCCGGGTCGTCGTCCCCGCTTTCCGTCGCGAGGTAGAAGGCGATCACCGCGCCGATCCACACGCAGAACGGCGTGAGCCCCACCCACAGGCGCGGGTCGTTGATCCATTCCATTACCTGAGTACCCCTTCCATGAAGGCGGACCCCGCTGCGAAGGCCAGGAGGCTGACTCCCAGGCAGGCCAGGAGGAAGACTCCGGCCCCCGCAAAGAAGATCCACCAGCCGCGCTTCACCCCAGGAACCCGTCCAGGAGTGCTTCCTTCCGCTTCTCCGCCTTGAAGATCACGGCTTCCGCCATGTTCTCCAAGGCGCTCAGCGCCGTGCGGAGTTCGCTCGCGTGGGAGATCAGCGCCTTGGCCCCCTCCACTTCCTCAGCGTTCGGGGTGTGGCTGAACCGGCCCCACTCCAGTTGGGGGATCAGGTTGTTGATCCGATCCGCCTGTTCCACCACGGCATCCGCGGCACTCTGCGGTTTGTACGCGTGCTTGCCCATCTTCGATCCTCCTAGAACCAGATGACCAGCGGCACGATGAGACACGCCAGCGCGAACACGAGGAGGGCCGCCAGGACGGCGGCGTACTCTGCGGTTCGGGCCATGACCGTCCACATGCCGAAGGCGAGCTTCGCGAGAATGGTGGGCTTGCGCCGCTTGTAGGTCGTGGTGGTCCCCTCCACCGCGAGGCGGCGGGGCTTGCGCGTCTTCGTACCCTGGTGCATCGTTACATCCTATGTCTTTGGTTGGGGCGTTCCCCCATAGGTCAGAGGGGAACGCCCCGGATATCCGGAACGAATATCACCTTACACCCGTGGATCGGGTGCTGTCTACAGGGGCCCTACTTGTCCCCGGTGCCTCCGCAGGCACGGCACGACACCATCTTGGTTCCGCGCCTCTTCTTCCAGGTCTTGGTCCGGGCGTCGTACTCGGTGTACTCCATGGGCTCAGTGATACTTCCGGTGCCGTTGCAAGGCCCGCAATTTCCCGCCATCTTCTGTCCTCCTAGTCGTGAGCGGGGGTGACCCCGCTCTGTTCCTGGTAGTGGCTTCCCAGCCCTTCCGATCCGTAAGGCCGCTCCGCCGGGCTCGTCAGGAGGGTGTACGCGATCTGGCAGATGCGTTCCCCCAGCGGGAGCCACAGCGTGTTGTTGCTGAAGTTGTACAGCTCCAGGGTGAGCGTCCCGACGAAGCCGGGATCAACGAACCCGGCGCTTTCGATCACGAGACCCTTGCGGGCCCACGTGGAGCGGCCCTTCACCTGTGCCGACAGGTGGGGCGGTACCGAGACGCTTTCCGTGGTCGTCGCCAGGACGAATTCCCTGGGAGCGAGCTGGTATCCCTCCGTGAGCGCGAACTTCGCGCCGTTGGCGATGAACTCGTTCCCCAGCGTCAGGTCCACGCTGGCGGGCTGGAGGTGATCGGGATTCCACGGAAGCACGAGACGGTACTTCTCCTGAACTTCCAGGAGTTCCCGGTCACTGAGCATCACTGCCCGTACCCCTTCCCGGCGTACTTCTTCGCGAACGGGTTCCCCTTCAGGGTCTCCCGCACGCCTTCGGTCGTGGGATCGGGGTCCTTCGGCATGTCCCGGCGTGTCGGCTTGGAGCCGATCGTGCGCGGGGTGTACTTGCCGCTGGTCTTCTCACCCATGTGATTCCCTTCGGTTGGCGGGGCCCGGCGCTAGCCGGGCCCCTGATCCTACAGGCGGTCGGTGACGGACTTGATGCCGAAGTACTCCGCCAGGTCCGACAGCTTCACGGAGGCGCGGGCGTCGCCCCAGCCCCGGTCCGCAGTGACGTGGACCGGGCGCTCCAGCTTGTCCCCGAGGATCTGGGCCAGCTCGTCCATGAACTCCCGCTCAGCGGCGGAGCGGTCGCGCTCCGCCTTGTACTGGGCCTCCCGCGCCTTCCGGCGCTCGTCCTCCGCGTTCTTGGCCTCCGTGTAGTCGCCGGAGATCCAGCGGTTGTTCACGATCTCCAGGTGGACAAAGGGGTTGTCCTTTACCTTGGCGGCCAGCGCGTTGACGGCTTCGGGGTTCCCCGCGGTCTGGGAGAACTCCTCGTACAGGGTTTCCAGCTCAGCCAAGTGGGCTTCCTGTTCCGCCTTGTCGGCACGGTTGACGCCGGTCAGGACCAGGTACCCGTGGGGGCCGGAGTAGGAGGACCACCCGCCGTATGCGGCGGTGTACTTCTTTTCGTTGGAAACCTTGTACTCCAGGTTGCCAAGCCTGGTGGGACGGCTCCAGGTCCACAGCCCCTTGGCGTCCAGGACGATCACGGGCGTGGCGTTGCGGTACTCGGACGTACCCTTCTCGTAGCCGTAGACGACCCCGGCCTTGATGTCTTGCTTCTTCATGTCGGTGCCCTTTCTCAGGCGTTGGTCTTGGGAAGGAAGACGATCAGGGCGGTGATGACCCCTGCCGCGTAGATGGCGATCGCCGCGGCCATGAAGGGGTTCTCCACGGCGAAGTGGGCCGCCGTCTCAGGGATGCTCATGAAGAACGCCCGGAGCGCCTGCCACATGCTGGTGAAGAAGTCGAACATCGTTCCGTCCTTTCGTCGTTTGTCTTGGGAGTAGCCTAGCATCCCCGATAGGAGCTGTCAACCCGGGGGTCCGGTTTTCACCGAACCCCCGGGTGACCTGGGATTACTCCTTCGGAGCGGGCTTCTCCTCCGGCGGCTGGCCGTTCGTCGGGTCCTGGTTCATGATCCACGCCATCAGAACGGCCACTCCCCGTTACGGCCCCGCTCGATGCGCTCGATGAGCTGGAAGCACGCGTCCGTGAGACCCCCGAAGGTGTGGCGCGTCCCCGACCCCGAGGGGGCGTGACCGCGCGAGTAGCCCGCGAGGTTGAACGTGTACACCATGCGGTCCTGGGGAACCGTGGCGGTCACGTCGCCGTGGCCGTGGTAGTCGGCCTGCTCATCGGTCAGGATCACCACGCGGTCGTGTCCCGCGTAGTGCCGCTGGACCGCCCCGGCGGTGTCGGTGCCGCCCCCGATGAAGTAGCCACCGGCCTGCCAGCGGTCTAGGGACTTCAGGAGCGATTCGCCCTGGCGCATCGGGAATTCCTTGGACGCCTTCGCCGCGCTTCCCCAGTACCCACCGGAGAACGACACGAGGTCGGCCGACTGCGCCCGGCGCGCCAGCGCCAGCCCGAACACGGTGGCCGCGTCCCAGCGCATCAGCGAACCGTCCTTGGAGAACGGCGCGTGCATGGAACCCGACGTGTCCACGAGGATCAGCGTCCGGCCCTTCAGCTCCGGCACGTTCTGGAGCGAGTGGTCCAGCGCCGTTTCCAGCGCGTACCCCCACCGCAGCGACGGAGCCGCCCGGTAGGCCGACAGGTACCGCATGGGGAGCTGGCGGCTCTTCGCCACCGCCTCCGGGTCCGCGAGGTCCGCGGCCACGCGGAGCGCCACAGCGTCGGAAACGCCCGCCGCGTCGAAGTTGCGCAGGTTGCGGAGCTTCGCCATGTAGCCCATGGCGTCGGCGTACAGGAGCTTTTCCCACAGCCGCGCCTTGTTCACCTTGTCGCCTGCCATCGACAGCGCGTCTTCCCAGGTGAACCCGCCCGCCTTCAGGAGGTCGATGTCCAGGAGGTTGTCCGGCTTGATGGCGATGCGCTCGCGGAAGCCCTTGTTCAGGGCCACCATCTCCAGGTCCAGCGGCACGTAGTCCACCCGGTCGTGGCGGCGGTCCACCAGCCACTTGAACAGCGTGGCCGTCTTCGTGCCCTTCACCTCGGGGTGCTCACCCGTGGGGTGAACGATCTCCAGCACGTCCGCGAAGCGCCAGCCGTGCGAAGGCGTGTCGTACTTCAGGGCCGTGTACTCGGTGTACAGCGGGTACCGGACCTTGTGGCCCACGATGGCGTCCGCGATGCCGCGCTTGATGGCGATGGGCACGGACCGGCCGTACCGGCTCGTGTAGTACGCCAGCATCTCGCCGGGCTCGTCCGCCCGCTGGAGGACGGAGCGCACGACCGCGCGCGGCGTGGCGTCCGCCGGGAGCCAGTTGCGCTGGCCGCTGTGTTCGATGAGGGACTGGATCGTCCGCGTGTACTCCACCGCGCCGACGATCGCGGCCGTGCGGATGTTGCCTTCACCGCGGAGCCAGCACAGGAAGCGCGCCGTCCAGTCGTGGTCCTGTGCGGTCGTGACCGCCAGGAGCGCGCGGAACCGGTCGGCCTGTTCGTTGCCCTTCTCGTAGAAGGCGTCCTGACCGAAGAACGACCCCGCCGCCAGCAGGAACAGGTCCGACTTGGCGTCGCGCCGGAAGCCGGGGGCCCCGTTGTAGGTGCGCGTGGTGGGCGTCTTGGTGGTCTGGATGGGGGAGAACACCGCGGCGCGCGTGTTCTTCTTGTTGAATGCCGTCATAGTTCGTCTGTCCTTTCGTGCAGGGGAAACCCTGGCTGGAGAAGGTGCGCGAGGTCCAAGCGACCACGGGGAACGTTAGGCGCTCTGCCACTGAGCTACCCCGGCATGTGGAGCCGGGGGCAGGATTCGAACCTGCGACCACCCGCTTGGAAGGCGAAGTATCCGTAAGTCTGCGCTTCGCGCACCTTGTCCAGTTGTAGGGTCTCCCGTGATCCAGTCGCGTTACGGAGTCAGGAACACCTGATTCTTTGCAAAAGAATTGTGAAGTATCCGTAACACTGCGCATCGGGAGATGCACGCTCTTTGTGGGGTGCCCGAGATCCAAGGCGATCCCGGTGCTTTACACCGATGCTCTGTCCGCTGAGCTACCCCCGGCGCAATGCCGGAGGACGGGAATCGAACCCGTGACCCTCGGTTTTCCTCTGAAGTATCCGAAACCTACGCTTCGGGCACCCCGTTCACAATCTCGCGGGGGCGATACCGTGAAATCTGTTCATCACGAGGTCAAGCTAGGTCCGGTCGGATCTCGTCCCCAGCCCCTCCGGTTTGCAGCCGGTAGCTGAAGGGCAACCATCCCCTTGCGGGATGCGACAGTTGAAGGAACCGTTCCTATCGCTTCGTGATGAAGTTGTTACCACCCGAGATCCCAGCGGAACCGGCATGTTAACCCGCGCCAAAGTGCGGATGTCCTGTAAAACAAGACATTAGGAATCGAACCTGAAGGAGCCGTCTCCTACGCTTCGGGTGGAAGCTGTGCGCCGCTGAGATCCGAGTGGGCCAGGTAACGAGTCTCATCCCAAATGTGAAGTAACCCGGCCCTGCGCTTCAGCGGCGGCATGTCTAAAACAATACACGATCGTTCAGGGGCTTGCAAGCGGGTACCCCCTGAACGGTGTTTGCCCAGCTAGCAGTCAGGGCACGGCTCCCAAACGATGTCGTACTGTTGCCGCGCCGTCTTCCCCTGCGGGTGCCGGGGCTTGGAGACGCGGACCCGCTTCGTGTCCGCGCACGTCTTGCAGTCGGGTTGTTTCGCCATGCCGTCCTCCTTCGTTGATCGTGGAGGGGACAGCGTACCGGACCCTAGTCGCGCGGGTTGGAGCGCCCGAACAGTTCTTGATGGAGATTCTGACAATAGCCCCATACGTCGTCATCGGACATGTCCGTGGCCGGGACTTCGGCGCGGACCAGGCGGTGGCACCGGGTGAGGTCCCCGGCGGTACCCCACCGGATCTTTCGGCCGCCCGCGCCGGTCTTCCAGTACTCCTTCAGGCGGCGGGCGTTCCCGGCCTGGTACTCCTCTAGCGTCTCTGCCCAGAACCGGGCCAGTTCCTCACGCGTCGTCATGCCCGCCAGCCTACACCTTCCGGGGGTCGTGAGCTGGGAAAACAAGAAAGTGGGACCCCGGTGTTGACGGGTATCCAGACATCGTGTAGTGTTCTTCCTATCAAGGCCAACGACGAAAGATGAAGGACGAACGATGAGCTACACCGACATGACCGTGACCGAACTCCGCACCGTTGCCGCTGAGCTGTCCATCGCAGGCCGCTCCAAGATGCGGAAGGCGGACCTCATCGCCGCGATCGAAGCGACGGAGGCCCCCGCGTCCTCGGACCACAACCCCGTGGACGGCCAGGTGGCCGCCGTGGACCTCTCCGTCCTTCCCATCCTCATGGACCGCGAGCCCCAGCGCTTCTACACCACCCCCGCCCCGGCCCAGCGCGTGAAGGCGCTCATCACCCGCGACGTTCCGGGCGCGGCCTTCTTCAACTTCTCCAACGGCGTGGGCGGCGTGATCGTCCGGTACGGCCGCGTGTTCGAACTGGTCACCGGCTCCGGCGAGACGATCACCGTGCGGGCCCGCACCATGGTCAAGGCGGTCAAGCGCCTGGCCGTCAAGCTCGGTATCCACCTGGACGCCATCGACACCGTGAAGGCGTTCTAGCCCCAAGTCGGGAGGGGCTGCGAGGCCCCTCCCTCCACCCCGTAGAAAGGCTGTTCATGATCCTTGCAGAAGCCGCCGCGGCGGCACGTCAGTTGATGGACTTCTACGACCTGGGGGAGTGGTCCTTCGGATTCGACAGGGCCAAGCGCCGATGCGGTAACACGAACTTCGGTACCACCACCATCACGCTGTCGCGCTACTACGTGGAGCTGAACGGACCGGACCTGGTGATGGACACCATCCGGCACGAGATCGCCCACGTGCTGGCGGGCCCTTCCGCCGGACACGGGCCGTTGTGGAAGAAGTACGCCGTCCACGTCGGGGCCCGTCCCTGCGCTCGCAAATCGGCCGTCATGCCGCTGGGTGACTGGCACGGGCGGTGCGACTGCGGATACCCGCACCGGATGCACCGGAAGCCCAAGCGCGCCTGGCACTGCAACACCTGCCGGACCCTCATTGAGTGGGTTCGGATCACCAGCTAGAAAGGAAGTGATGGGCCGCAAGGACCAGGACGGACGCCCTTCGTGCCCCGATTGCATGGGGCGCGGGAGGGTGTCCACCACGAAGGACGCATGGGGAGCCGATGAGAAAGGGCTCCCCGTCAAGACCAGAGAGACGATCATCAGCCCGTGCGGCCGGTGCGAGGGAAAGGGAACTTTGTGACAAACAAGAACTACATCCCCACGGGGCTCGTGCGCGTTCCCTCGGAACGCGAACGGCAGGAAGAGAAGATGCGCGAGAAGGACCGCCTTCAGCGCGAAGCCAGGGACCGGGTGAAGGAAGCCCGGCGCGACACCAACAGCCACGGCAAGGGGAAGGACCGCTAGATGGACTTCAAGAGCAAGAAGAGGAAGGAACGCGAGGCGCGCGCTAAGGACAAGGTGGACAGCTACGTGGAACAGGGGCTCAAGAAGACGGGCCACGTCAAGCGCCAGGCGTACACGGAGCCGTGCGGGCACTGCCACGGCCACCGCGTCATGAGCAACGGGAAGCCCTGCCGCAATTGCGGAGGGTCCGGCTCCATCACGCGGTACCGCTAGCTATACTGGGATCGGGCCTCCGGGCCCGATCCCCACGACGATAGGACACACGATGAAGCGCAAGAAGACAGAGGAGGCCCCAGCGAAGTTCTGGCCCGTCCCGGGCGTGGACGGGGAGCCGTACCCACCGCTGGTCCAGGAAGCCTTGGACCTGGTGGAGAAGGAGACCCTTCGCCGCAAGCGGGCGGAGTGCAAGCACCTGAACCGCCGCTTCCAGGCCGCTGGCCGATCGGACCACGGTTACGGCCCCTTCCGGTACGACCGGGTGTGCGAGGACTGCGGAAAGCGCCTGTCGTGCGAACACCCGGACAACGGGCTCCGCCGTAAGCGCGTGGAGTTCATCAGGAACGCAAGCTTCCTGGAGTTCTGGGAGTGCAATTGCGGAGAGATGATCGCTCGCCGTGTTCCCGAACCCACGCGGCAGACTGGCACCGACTGGCTGAAGACCGCCGAGGAGGAGCGACGGGAACAGAAGGGAATGCGGACTCCGAACTACGGATTCCCCTACGAACGTTGCGAGCCGCCTGCGAGTCTACTTCCTCTGATGGTGACCGCTTCGGTTCCGAAGAACGAACCGGGAGCCTTCGAATCCGCGGTGTTCCGTGCCCTTCAAAAGGACATGGAGAGGATGAAGGCCGATCTCCAGGAGGCGAGGCGTTACGAACATGAGTCCGACATGAGTTGGATTCGCACGATGAACGGAAGGACGCAACTGTGACCGAAGAGAACCCGCACAAGATCAACCTGTGGACGAAGTACGCCAATTCCAGCGAACACCACACACTGGAGTGTGCCGCCGAAGGATGCAACTGGAAGATCCCCACCAATGCCGAGATGTCCGGCCACGCCCGTGCCGCGGCTCAGGAGCACATCGACATGTGGGCCCTCCGCCAGGCGAACGCGGGCCACGCGGCCCTGATCGCGAAGTTGGGGAAGGAGAAGGCCGAACTCACCGCGGAACTGGAAGACCGCATCAAGAAGCTGGAGGCCGACTCCCGTATGCTGGCCGCGCTGGAGGCCGGAGGGGTGGACAACTGGGTGGGCTACGAAGCCGCCCTGGAGGAGATGGAAGAGGATGGCTGAGCTTCGCGCCTACACGGGTAACAAGACACACGGAAACGAGGGAACGCATCTCGGGTATCGGGACGAAGACACCAGGTCCCTGGTGATCCTCTGCGGGCTGTCCACGGCCAACGTCCTGGGGTGTCGGTGTATGCCTTGGTGGCCCACCGACTCCAAGGAACTGACGTGCCGCGAGTGCTACGAGAAGGGGAAGGCGTTGCACGATGCCCTCTGAGGACCACAAACACACCGTGTACCTGGGGGACGGCCACGACAAGCCGTTGTCACGCCAAGGCGGGGCCTGCCCCGAAGGGCTGTGCCACGCCTACGCCTCGCACTGCGGACGCTGCGGTCAGTGCTCCGGCTACCAGGGGCATTACTTCCAGTGGTGTTCGGCTACCAAGTCAAACCAGGAGTTTCATTTCTGTTGCCCCGGTAACTGCGCACTAGAGGAGAAGGGAAAGGAGATGCACGACAATGCCAGCTAAGGACTTCGCGTACTACGCGGACAAAGCGGAGGAGGTCATCTCGGGGGCGGTGCGCAACGCTGGCCGCTACAGTGATGCGCAGATGGCAACCGAGGTGGCGAAGGCCCAGGTGTACGCGACGCTTGCCAATGCGGCGGTCCACCGCAAGCCGCCGGGACCGTGCTACGGGAGGCTGGTCCCCGCCGCGCGAGGACATGGGGAACGCCCGTGCGTCCTCCTGGAGGGCCACTACAGCGACCCTGACAGCCTCCACCAGACCGAAGCCGGGGTCCTGTTCCGGGACCTCGAATAAGAAGGAAGGACGTACGATGAAACCGTTCCACGCCCCCAAGAAGCCGGAGCGCACCCCCGCCTCCCAGGAGCGGCAAGGCACGAAGAATGTCAAGTCCGCCATCCGCCAGGACGACACCAGGGGGTACCGACAGGAACGCCAGCGGGATAAAGACCGTGAGCGCGAGAGGAGGAAGAACGGCGATGGCTGACAAAAAGGATTGCTGGCACGAGCGCACCAGGGACACTACCCAGGTGGCCTCCAAGGAGCGCAAGCAGACCCGCGAGATCCAGGCCCAGCGCCGGGTCCGCATCACGAAGATGGTGCTCGGGACGGAGCCCCCGGAGGAGGACTAGGTGGCCGAAGAGGAGACGCCGGACGAAGAGGTCCGGCTAGCTGAACGCGCGAAGCGCATTTGGGGGGACAACCCGTTCTCCCCGGAGAACATGGCGGCGGATGCCGCACTGAAGGACATCGAGCGCCAGGGAATCCGCGCTCAGGAGCGATTCCGCCGGATGCGGGATCTGGAAGACGAACAGGAGTAAGGAAGCATGACGAAGACCGCGAACCACGACGAAGAGAAGCCCGTCCCGCCCCCGTCCGATCGGGACATCGTGAAGGAGTTCATCGCCGAAGCGGCGGTGTTCAACGACCGGGCCAAGACCGTGGAGAACGAGGACACGGCGCGGGCCCTCCGTCAGGCGGCGGAAGCGCGCATGGTCCTGGCGGACCGCCTCCAGGCGGGCAAGATCGCCCGTGCGGAGTACGTCAAGGAAGCCGCCGACCGCATCACCAAGGCCGCCACGGAGGCCGGGGAGAAGATGGCTGCCCTGGTCACCTCCTGGTACCAGAAGGCGGAAGCGAAGGCGGACGAGTGAGGACGAAGCACGTCATCAACGTGACGCCGGACCAGGGAGAACACCCCGGGGCCGTCATCGTTATGACGGACACCGTGGAGGACGACTTGGGGAAGGGGCCGCTGTCCCTCTCCCGGGACCTCACGGAATATGCGTTCTCCGTAGATGGGCGCGAGTACACCCCCGCCCAGTTCCTCCGCATCGTTCGGCAGGGGGCCAACCTGGAGGCTCTAGAGGATCACGGCAGGCACACCCGTCCCGGGTGGACGTTCGTCGTAGGTCCGCAAGGCCGGTGACCTGCGGAAACAAGAATTGAAAAAAGACAGTGGCACCCCCTTGCGGACATCCGGGAGGGGGTGCTACTGTTGACCAATCAAGGACGAACGACCAAAGACGAAGGATATGAAGATGGAACTCACGATCAGGTACAACCGCACTAGCGTCCACATCCAGGGTATCCCCGAGGTCACCACAGGCCCCATGACCGACACCTCCAGCAAGACCGGTGTTGTTTCCTACTACGCTCAGAGCGCCTGCGGAGGGCTCACCCGTTCGGGCCACCGGATGGCGGTCAGCGACACGTACGACAACGCGATGGACGCTCTGAAGGGTGCGGCCCTGAAAGCGAAGAGCCTGGGGCTGAAGTTCTGCAAGAACTGTGAGAAGGCCGCTCAGCTCAGTGCTGAGGCTGAGGCACACGAAGAAGAGACCCCCGCTCCCGAGGTGAAGCCGGGCCGTTGCCTTCAGCGCGTCGCCAAGGTCGGCAAGACCCCCACCCAGTGCGTCAAGGGCCACGCCCACGAGGACGACCACGAAGACCGGTTCGGCCAGACGTTCGCCAACCACGCCATCGTTCCCGGGGCCGAGCCGCTGTCCCCCACCGCCCAGGCGCTCGCGGATGCGGGCAAGGTCCGGGACGAGGCCATGAAGGTGATGTACGAGGCCGAGGGAACCGACCGCCAGGACGAGGCGGATGCGGTATACAACCGGGCCGACCGGGCGTACTACGAGGCCAGCATGGCGCACCGGGCCGCGCGGATCGCGAACGGCGACGACGTTGCGCCCGTCGAGCCGCTGTGCGAGGCTTCGCGCTACGGCACCGGGGACGACACGCACCTGTGCAGCCGGACGGCGGGCCACCAGGGGACCCACCGCACCGCCGCGGGTGCCGCCTTCGAAAACTGGACGGAGCCCGAGACCAAGGAGGCCCCGAAGCCCAAGCCGTTCACCTTCGAATACGACGCGACCGAAGGCGTGCTCATCGCCGCGGCGCTGCGGGAGAAGGCGAAGGCCGAACGCGAATTGGCGAAGGAACTTCGGATCTCGCACGACGGGATCGGCGCTCCGCAGGCCGACAATCGGGCCGGACTCCTCTCGCTCGCGGCCGACCGCATCCACAAGCCGGTACACGTCGCGCTCATGCGGGACTTCGACAAGGCGCTGACGAAGGCCGAAGAGCAGCCGTTCAGCCGGAAGCTGAAGCGGGACATCGGCCTGAAGTGGTAGACCCCCGGAGCACGGGCCTTCGGGCCCGTGCTACGATACGGACACCAAAGACAAAAGACGATAGGATGACATGGACGAAGAAGCGAAGATAGTTCGATTCGCTGAGATGGAGGCCCGCGCCAGGGCTGACGAAACCGACTGGGAGTCCTTCTTCCAAGCCGCGGAGGCGTGGGAAGACCTGGTGGGCGTCACACCCGCCACGGTAAGCTGGACGGGGGACGAGTACGCTCGTAGGCGTTGGATCAACGCGAAGGTGCGCGAAGCCCAGCGCAACATGGAGCCCGGCTTCTGGACGCGGCTCCGCACCAAGATCACGAAGCGAGGATGAACGATGAGGATCAAGATCAGCTTTGAGCTGGAGATGAGCGACGCCAACCTGAAGGCGTGGGCTGAGGAATACGACCTGGGGATGGCTGAAGTCTCCAACGACGCCCGCAACTACCTGGCCGGACTCGTCCAGGAGGCGGTAAAGAACCAGCCGCACGTCAGGGAGTTCGCCTCCGTCAAGAACTACGAAGTCCGATAGTAGACCCGACGACCGGCCGGAGCCCGGCTCCGGCCGCAACCCATGAGAGAAGAAGCATGACCACGAACGCGGGAACCATGAACGCCTACGGGTACACCTTCAACTACAACGCCACGCACGCGCTCCGCAATTGCGGATGGTGCGCCAGCGCCAATTCCAAGGCGCTCGCCACCATGCGCGACGACATCGACTTGAAGACCGTCACGTCCCACCGTGACGAGCCCTTCGGGTCGCGCCACACGGTCGTCCTCACCCGCCAGGAGAAGACGCCCTTCGTCTCCACTTCCTACACTTGGCAGATGGAGACGCCCCGGGAGACGGTCAATCTCAGCGGCCACATCCCCTTCGGCGTCGGCGGCTCGTACTACAAGGAGGACCCCGCGCGCCCGGTCGTCCTGAAGTTGAGCCCCGCCGAAGCCGCCATGGTCCTGGGGCTCCTGGACGCCGAAGAGGAGCGCCAGAGCGACGAGGCGGACGCGGCGTACCAGAACGGGACCGGCTACGAGGCCGAATGCGTCCAGGCGTCCCAGCTCTCGGAGGACGCGGAGAAGATCGCGGACCGGCTCCGCGCGGTCCTGGGCAAGTACCTGGACAAGAAGCACACGGGAGCGCTGGACCGCTGATGGGCCCGCGCTACGACCTGGGGCACGGGCAGTGGCTTCGCCTCGACCGTGAGCGCTGGGGATGGTTCCGCCTCTCCACCGCGCTCCCGGGGAAGACCGGCCGGTGGCACCACCGCGAGGCGTGCCCGGTCCAGTCCGGCAAGGAATGCACGTGCGAGGAGGCGAAGACGTGAAGAAGTGGCGCGTGGAGGTGTGGCAGATGCACTCCTACTACATCGAAGTAGAGGCCGACGACAAGCAAGGAGCCAACGACGAAGCGCACCGCATCCTCCAGGAGATGAGCCCCGAGGACTACGGGTGCGAGTACGTGGACCAGTGGACGGACGTGATGGAAGTGGAGGAGAAGACGTGAAGAAGCGCCGAACCTTCCACGCCCGCTGGAGCGCCAAGCGCCAGTGGTGGAACCTCTACTGCCGCAAGTGCGGCACGACCGAGGAGCTGACCCGCGGGAAGTCCTTCCCCGAGGAGATCGCCGTACACCACGATCTGTGGTGGCACCATACCCAGCCCCGGATTCCGATCGGCTGGGCCAACCCGCGCTGACCAGCGAAAACAGACAGCAGAATAAAAACACCCCACCCCCGTTGACACGTCGTTTTCGGGGGTGGTAGTGTTGTCCTCAGCAACAACGAAGACCAACGACGAAGGACGGAAGACCATGAACACGTTGAACATCACCACCGACGCCCACGGCTACATCATCACCACTAACGCCCAGGAGTTCAACGATCGGGCCGCCGCTGACGCCGACATGTACGCCCCGTGGCTCCTGGAGGACGGCGCGGCCGTCTGGGTGGAAGACCTCCACGGGCTGGTCATGGGTCACGTCGTCTACCGCACCGACTTCCACATGCACGCGGCGTGCGGCTCCTACTCGGTGGCCGTCCCCAACAACTCCCCGCAGGGTTACCAGCTCCTCCCCTACCGCCGCGAAGAGATCATCCCCGCCGGGAAGGCGGGCTAGTCGAGTCAAGACGAAGGAGGGCCCCGGGGAACCGGGGCCCTTCGGCTTGGAGTGGAACATGCTGGACGAGATCAAATGCAAGCCGGGGGAGCCGTACTCGGGTTTCTGCGGGCTTCCCCCGTGCGACGGAGCCCACGGATTCAAATGCCCGCGTTGCGGCTCCCTGTGGCTCCCCGAACCATCCCGGTACCGCACGGGTTGGCGGTGGTTCCGGGTGGAGACCCGCATCCGGGAGGCGGCCAAGGTCGGTATCCGGTTGGAGCGCCGTAACCAGGGAAAACAGACATCCAAATAAAAGTTGGTACCCCCCTGGACAGGCAGTACTAGGAGGTGCTAGAGTTGTCCTTACAACACCACAGGGTGCAAGACACACGATGAAGGATCAAAGATGAGCGACGTTGCATTCATCCTCGCCGATTCCGACACCGAGGCCCAGGCCGAGAAGGTGGAAGCCTTCCTGGAGCGGAACGCAGACTGGACGATCCAGTTCGCGGGAATCCTGGAGAACCGCGGGTACTCCTACAACAACGCGGTCAGCCACTGGATCGAAGGCGTGGCCCACGGATACGCGGTCCTGGAGGGGGAGAACCCCTCCGATTACCGGGTGATGTGCAAGGCCCGGAACCACATCCGCAAGATCGGCAACATCTAAGACGACGAATCCCCCGCCTTCCGGCGGGGGATTTTTCGTGTGGTAAGGTATGAACACGAAGACGAAAGGACAAACAATGCCGGTACCGCCCAGCCAAGAAGAACGGGACGCGGAGTACAAGCGCAAGGTCACGGACGTGATCGCAGCGATGAGCCCCGAAGAGCGGAAGCGCCACCGTGACCGGGGAATCCAGGTAGCACGCGAAATGATGGCCGAGTGGGAAGCGCTCCGCCAGCACCTCAAGTCCGAATAGGACAGAGAATCCCCAGCCCGGAAGGGCTGGGGATTTTCCGTTACGCCTCGGAGCGCCAAGAACGCGCCTCACGGCGCTTGGCACGACGTTTGCGCCAGCGATGAGTGGAGCGGTTCCCGCAATCGCGGCAGGCGCAGACGCCACGCCACGCGCTCTGGCCCAGCATCATGGCTGAGCCATCTGGACCGGCTTCGGGGCCGGGGGCCGGGGCGATGCTGCGGGAGCGGGGACGACGGGTACCTGAGCCACGGCTACCTCCAGGACTCCGCGCGGACGCAGGCGGCGAAGAACCGCTTCACGTCCTCGGAGGCTTCGCCGGACTCCACGTGCGCCTTGATGGCGTCGTACTCTTGCGGGTTGACGACGTACTCCAGCGGCCGGAGGACGTGGGAGCGGCGCACGTCGTCCGCAACAGCGCGGAAGTCCGGGACCTCCACGGCTAGTCCTGGGATCGGAGGTCCAGCGCCGAACGTACGGCTGCGTCCTTGGACTCCAGGAGCTTGCGGAGGGCCACGGTCCCTTCCGCACCGGCCGGAAGCCGGTGGTACACCTCGTGTGCCAGATCGGCATACAGCTTGCTGATCTCGCGGAGGTCTTCGGGGAGGTGGGCGTACGTGAAGTACGACAGGATCTTTTCGGCTGGGTTCTGCGGTCCTTGCGTCATTCCCCCAAGCTACCACGCGCGGGGCGTAGGATCGGGGGAGGCACGACGGAAGGAAGCGACATGGACTACCCCGGATGGACGATCACCTCCACTACCCACCCCATCGACCCGGAGGCGGACGGCTACTGCGTCACGTGCGCCGACGCCATCGGACCGGCTGTTGCGTTCGCGGAGGACTTCGGGTCCTACGCCTTCCAGAGCACGGTCCTGGACGACGAGGGCGGTTACCACACCGTTATCATCACGCGCGCGTGAGGTGCGGCCCGGCTGTCGGAAACCTGACAGTCGGGACGCTTGACGCGGCCGGGGAAATGGGGGATGATGGAAGGACCAAAGACGGAAGGACCAACGATGTACAGCACGGTAGACGAATTCACCTATCCCGAACGGGTGCAAGCCGCACTCGCCTTCATCGAAACCGAGACGGAGGCGGACCGGCGCAGGCAGGCGCAGGAACAGCGATGGGAGCGCGAAGACGCGGAGTACGCGCGCGAGGTGCGCACACGCCTGGCGGAGGCCGACCGCGAGGCGGCATCGGATGCGAAGTTCTGGGAGTTCCGGCGCAGGCAGCGCGCGGCCCAGCAAGCGAAGCGCCCCTTCCAGGCTGTCCAGTAACAACGAAAGGACGAACGATGGATATTCAGGACGGACTGACCTTCACGGCCACGGCGGCGGCTATGCTCCTGGCCCACCCCGTGGGGGACTACATGGTCCAGACCCCGCACCAGGCCACCCACAAGGGGCTGCGGGGCCCGGACTCCTGGTGCGGGTGGTGGAACGCGGCCAAGCACGCGGCCACGTACTCCCTGACCCTCTTCCTCGCGGTCTGGGGCGTGCTGTCGGCGCTGGGCTGGGACGGCTCGGTGGGGACGCTCGCGCTGGTGATCGCGGCCAACGGCGTCACCCACATGATCATTGACCGCCGCTGGACCCTGGAGTGGTTCGCGCGCACCATCCTGCGCAAGGGCCCGTGGATCGATAACGACCCCGGGGCGCTCCCGCACCTGGACCAGACGGCGCACCTCGCGCTCTTCGTCCCCGCCGCGCTGGCGATCTGCGCGCTGGCGTAGCGTAGGCTGGAAGAGGAGAGAAGGACGGGAGGGGCCCTCGGGTCCCTCCCTTTTGGACTGAAGATGCAAGACGAAAGGAACAGAAAGTGAAAAAGTACACCATCACCCTGAACGCCCGCCAGGCGGTTGTCCTGCGCGTGCTCCTCAAGCGCGAGATGGCGTCGCGCAAACTCCGGCCCCCGTGGAAGGGCGTCTACGCCACGGCTGAGGAGGTCTTGCAGATGCTCCAGGGCGACGCCAACGTGACTGAGGAATCCCTTCCCGAGGGGCTGTGCGGGAACCGGGAAGACCACGCCCCGCACGTCCACGACTCCACATCGCTGGGCCGCTTCTTCTGCCACGCCGACCAGGCCAAGCGCCTGCCCTACGCCATGGAGAGGAAGGGCCGATGACCGACAGTGACCGTTATCTGACTGTGACACTCACGGCCAAGGAGTTCAGCGCCATCGCGGGCGTGGTGAACGTGTTCTTCCTGGAGCACCCCCGCAGCAAGACCGCACAGGACGCCTTCGCGGCGTACCGCGAGATGTGCCGCCAGGTCAACCACGATCCCGAACCGGGCATGACCGCGGCCCGCGAAGGGCTGGAGGAGTCCGGGGCCTGGAGGCTCTGGCGATGGATGGGCGGCAGGCGATGACCGGAGAACCGTGCGTGTTCTGCGAGATCATCGCAGGCAACGCCCCTGCGCAGATGGTATACCGCTGGCCGGACGCGGTGGCGTTCATCCCGCTGAACCCGGTGGTCCAGGGCCACGTCCTCGTGGTCCCCACCCGGCATGTGAAGGACTTCGGGGAGGACCCCGAGACCACCATGCGCACCATGGCCCGCGCCGCGGAGCTTCCCCGGAAGCTGGAACCGGGGGTGAGCTGGAACCTCATCACCTCCAAGGGGAAGCCCGCCACGCAGTCGGTCTTCCACCTCCACGTCCACCTCGTGCCGCGCCGCTGGGGGGACCAGCTCATGTTGCCGTGGGGGACGACCGGGGACCCGCACGAGCCGCACTGGTGCAAGGTGGCGCAGCGGCTCCAGGACCAGTTGGCCGCCAAGACGCAGGAGGCACAGCGCATGGAGGCGGCGGCGGACTTCACCCTGGACGCCGGGGTGGTGTACGCCCAGGAGGTCCAGCGGCTGGAAGCCAGGGTGAAGGAGCTGGAGGCGGAGGTGGAGCGCCTGCGGGAGCGGGAGACGCCCGAATGCCCAGGCGCGTACTGCCCCGGATGGAAGGACTCCGGGATCTGCCCTGCGGGGCTCAAGCATTGGTAAGCGTTTTCCAATGATCGGGGGCGGATGGGGGCGGAGGTTTCGGGGGGACCGCCGAATCGGACATTGCTCGCAAAGCGAAACCGGCGAGACCCAGGTACCCCCACCCCCGCGCCTCCTCGGGCCCCGTGGTAATATGGACTCTCAAGACGAAAGGACGCATTGATGGCTAGAGGAAATGATGTCTTCCGCAAGGTGATGAAGGGTATCCAAGAGACCACCTCCAAGGACACGGCCAAGGACAAGGACCGCAAGGTGGACCAGGCCAAGCACCTGAACCACGTCAAGACCAAGGGAGACCAGGAGAGGGAGCGCCTGCGTAGGGAAGAGCGTCAGGCCGAAGAGTACAAACAGCGTGAAGCTGAACGTCGTAGGCGTAAGACGGACTAAACCCCCCCATATAGGAAGGGCCCTCCCAGGAGGGCCCTTTTTGGTGCGCGCTGGCAGGCGGGAATCACTACCGGGAAGTGTGGTTCCCGCAACCTACCAGTGTCAAGATTCGATCGCCGGGCGCTCCTGGACAATAGGGGACAATCCAGAATGCCGGGCCTTAAGTTCGCGTCCCACGTCCGCCAGCGCCACGCGCAGCTCCTCCGTGGCCGCCTGCCACTGCTCTGCGCTCAGATCCGCGGCCTGGAGCGCCCTCTGGAGCACCCCCGCGATCATCCGGGCCTCTGCCTGAACCGACTCAATGTAGCGCTCTGAGAGGCCCGCTGAGACGGCCCCCCTTGCCACGGCCGCTCCATGGGCCCGCTCCTCGCGCTCCAGCTTGATCCACTCCCGGAGTTCGCGGCTTTGCGAACCCCGCGCCACGGCAAACTTCGTCGCGTCCCAATCGTGCTCCTGGGCTAGCAAAGCCCGTTCCGCGTCGGCCTCCTGCTGCACCCGGGCCTGAATCCACTCCACCCGGTACGCTGACCTGCGGACTTCCGCCAGAAGTGCGTCCCACGGGCTTACCTGAAGCTCCCCGGCGTAGGGCACTTGCGCCTGGTGTCGAGTCGTCATCTCAGTTCCTCTCAGCGGGGTTGGCGGGGAAAGCGGGGTTAGTTTCCCAGCCACTTTTACTTTTTCAAAAATGACGGGATTATATCCCCAAATGTCTTATTCTAACCCCTATATTTATAATTTTTCACTACATCTAAAGAAGTAAACCCCGTATATCCCGTCTCACTCTAACACATCACCAGGTCAGAGCCGATTTTTGACCTTCGGAGCTTCGGGGTTAGAGCGGGGTTAGCCTTATCCGACCTAACCCCGCTCTAACCCCGAAGCTCCGA